>Ga0181530_10000266_pt1 | contig 66677 bp, 54 predicted proteins | sample PEATcosm2014_Bin_42_FD_119769 | JGI IMG/M metagenome (GOLD analysis project Ga0181530, IMG submission 119769) | Peatland microbial communities from MTU Mesocosm Facility, Houghton, MI, USA - PEATcosm2014_Bin10_60_metaG | ecosystem: Environmental > Terrestrial > Soil > Wetlands > Peat | place...
CGTTCCAGAACATGCCACGCGTAGACTTGCCCGGCAAGAAATCCAAGCCCGAGCAGGACGGTGGTCCAAACCCAGCGCAGGGCAAGATTGTCATCCACGCGAATACCGGGAATGCCGGTGATCGGCGCCAAGGCGACATCTTCCGCGGCACGACGGCGGGCGACCTCCAGGCTGATACTGCTCAGCGCCAGGACGAAGGTATTGCAAAGCAGAATGCGGATGGGCGACGTTAGCGGCATCCAGTTGCTGACGTAGTCGTTGTGGGCAGGGTCCCAGGCCGCTCCGGCCTTGCGTACCACATAGGCCGTGGTGAAGGAAACGAACAGCATGACTACCGAGGACAGTGCCAACAACAGGCCGAGCCGATATCGCTTGAGGCGCTCGCCGTAGCTGGGCTGGTCGTCGCCGCCGCCGCGCCCACCGCCGCCGCCCCATCCGCCCGGCCAGTTGGCCGCAGGTCCGCGACCCCCGCCACCCGGTGCGGTCCGCGGCGCTGGAATGCTGCTTCCGGGACTCATGTCCCCCAAGCCCTCTGGCCAGAGTAAGCTACTGCAACCACGTCACAACCCTCTGTGACATTATGATGCGCGAGGCCGACCCAGAACGCAATTTTTCTGATGATGGTGGAAGCGCTGGCCTTCAGAGACTGTGTGGCAAACGGCAAGAGAGTTTAGCGGTGGAACAAGCCGCTTGCAAATCGACCAGCCCAGCCGCGAAGCGGCGAGATGATGTTAGGCGTGGGCGTCAGCCCACGCTCTGAAGTGGCACAAAACCCGAGCCGCAGAGCGGCGATACAGCCTCTTCAGGCCCGCGAGAGCCGCGCCCGCAGCAGATCGGGCTTTAGCGCGGGGTGACGAAGCAAGCTCGTTGAAACACGTTCCATCGAAATTGTAAATGCACTCGACGGTATGTCAGAATCACGCACGTTGCTTGATGCTTTGTTGAGGCTCGCGCCTCCATCTCTGGCGGTGCCAAATGTTTAAGCCATGCTCAGGCGATTGACTCCATGAAGCGATTCCTCATCATCGTAGTGATTGCCGGCGCGGTGCTGTACGGCGGCGACTTTCTCTCTTTGCGGCTTCGTCTGCCCAGGCGCGAGATGTTGGGAAGCGTCACTGTCCACACCTACTATGCGGTCAAGCTGAAGAGTGGCAGGACCGAGTACGACTATGCCGGCGACCACGATGTGAGCTGCGCCAATTCCTTGTTTCCGCAGCTCGGCCTGAAGCCGTGCTGGTACGCGATCCGCCATACCGACGAGCAGATCACCATCGATTCAGGAACTCCGAATAACCCGCACTTGTTTTGAGGAAGCTATCAGCTATCAGCCGTCAGCGGTGACGGCGCTCTTCGCTTTTCGCTATTCGCTTTTCGTTCTTCAGTTCCCGACTCGTACCCATCTCGCTCTTCTGGCGAAGAGCGAAGAGCGAAAAGCGAACAGCGAACCACGGAGCCCCTTGCATTTTCCATCTCCTCTGCTTCATCTTGAGTACATGCCCCGGCACAAACCCGTTCACGGACATCAGGTCAAACAACGTCAATTCGGCAACAAGTGCTTCGGTTGCGGCCCGCAGAACGATACCGGACTGAAGTTGAAGTTCGTACTGGATGAGGTGCGCGAGCGCTTCGTCTGCCGCTTTCGTTTGCAGGGACGATTTGTCGGGCCGCCGGCGCACGCCCACGGCGGCATCATCGCCACCATCCTCGACGAAGCCATGGGCAAGGTGAACAAGCTGCACAACATCGTCTGCCTAACGAGTACGATGGAGGTCACCTACCTGAAGCCGGTGCCGCTGTTCAAGCCGCTGATTGTCGAAGGGTGGGAAGAGCGTGTTCGCGGACGCGAACACTATCGCGCCGCCGAAATCCGCAATAGCGACGGCGAAGTGCTGGCCGGCAGCAAGGGGAGGTTCATCGAGATCGATCCCCATCGCATGTTCGCCAAATACCTGAAGAAGAAGCACAGCGACGCGACGTGACGAGCGGACCCAAGGAATGAGGGATCAACTCGATTGCGAGTGATGAGGTCTTTCCCCTAGGACCCTGTAATTCACTCCTTGGCAAAATAATCCAACCACACTTGTTGAAGGTTGCTGGTATTGCAATTGACTGTCTGGAGGTCCGCCTCCTCTCCTGGCTTCAAATGCACTCCCTTGCCCTGACTAAAGCTCCCGCATTTCCAGTGCATATCGAAATATCCTTTTGTCGGTGAGTCGTTCCTGAGCTGGAGCATACCATCATCATTGACTCGGTAAGACACCTGGTTGCCTTTGCCGACCTTGTGCGAGTCAGGTACGGGCCTCCAACTTCCCGTTTGCCCTGCCGCCTTGAGGCAGATTGCGCTCGGAGCGATAATAACGGCAGCAATAACTGTAACCAGCCAGCCAGTGTTCTTGAGCATCTGAATTCTCCAATCGCGTCTTATCAGAGGCGGCTAATTTCTCCAGAATTATACACACCCATTCCTATGAAACACCCACACACCCTCTAGTGAGAACAAAACTTAATAGGCGGAGGATTCGACCCCTACAATCGCGCTTCTGCGCTCCATCAGCACTGTGTCCCGCCACGTGCCCTTCAAGCAGGCGATCCGCTCGCGCGTGCCCACAAGGCGGAATCCCGCCCGCTGATGCAGACGGATGCTGGCTGCGTTCTCAGCAAATATGCCGGCCTGCAATGTCCAGATACCGTTGCACTCGGACTCGGTGATCAGCGCCGCCAGCAAGGCCGCGCCGATGCCGCGGCCTCGGGCGCGGTCCGCAACATAGATGCTGACCTCAGCTACGCCCCTGTATACCTGCCGCGAAGAAACCCGGCTGAGCGCGGCCCAGCCAAGGACCTCGTCGACGATCCGCGCAATCAGCCTGCACGTGGGCAGGTGGCGCGTGTCCCATTCCATCCAGTCAGGAAGCGACTGCTCGAACGTGGCGTGGCCAGTCGCAATGCCTTCCCAGTAGATCTGGCGCACTGCGTCCCAATGTGCTTCCGTCATCGGCAGGATGTCGCAGGTTGTCATCGCCATGGCTTTCTGGTTAGGAAGTATAGGCCCGAACCATGGAGTCTAAGCGAATCTGGCCACGCGTTCCCGGGGTTACGCGCCAGTTCGTCGCAGAGTAGAATAAGTAGTGCCTGGCTCATACAGCGACGTATATCACGGCTAGCGATTTGCGTGGAGTCCCCTGAGGGAAAAGATTATGTCCGACAACAATGGTAACAATAACAGTTTGCGCTTGAAGACCGGGTTGGCCGAGATGCTCAAGGGCGGCGTCATCATGGATGTGATGAGCGTCGACCAAGCCAACGTGGCTGAGAAAGCGGGCGCGGTCGCGGTGATGGCGCTGGAGCGCGTGCCCGCCATTATTCGCGCCGAAGGCGGCGTCTCCCGTATGGCCAATCCCAAGCTGATCAAGCAGATCATGTCCGCGGTGTCGATTCCGGTGATGGCCAAGTGCCGCATCGGCCACTTCGCTGAAGCGCAGATCCTGCAAGAGATCGGCGTGGACTACATCGACGAGTCCGAGGTGCTGACCCCCGCCGACGAAGAGCACCACGTCGACAAGCATGCCTTCACGACGCCGTTTGTCTGCGGCGCGCGCAATCTGGGCGAGGCGCTACGCCGCATCGCCGAAGGCGCGGCCATGATTCGCACCAAGGGCGAAGCGGGGACGGGCGACGTTATCCACGCGGTCAAACACATGCGGCAGATTGTGAAAGAGATGAAGCAGCTCACCGTGATGAGCGAGCAGGAGCTCTTCGCCGCTGCCAAGGAGCACCAAGCGCCTTACGAGTTGGTGCGGATGGTAGCCAAAGCAGGCAAGTTGCCGGTGCCGAATTTCTCCGCCGGAGGCATCGCCACGCCCGCAGACGCTTCCATGGTGATGCAGCTTGGGGCGGAGGCGGTCTTCGTTGGCTCCGGCATCTTCATGAAGGGCGGCGCAATCGCTCTCGATCTGCATGTCAAGGCTGAGCGTGAAGAAGCCGAATCGCGCGCGCAGGCCATCGTGATGGCGGCCACCCACTACGACGACCCCAAGGTGCTGGCCGAAGTCAGCGAGCAGATGACCGGGGCCATGAAGGGCCTGGCCGTCGGGGCGATCGAAGAGAAGGATTTGTTGCAGACCAGGGGATGGTAGGAAACAGCCATCAGCCATCAGCAATCAGTTGGGCGCGGCTTGCCGCGCCTTTTGTTTCTTTCGCGCATCTTGTACTGCTGTAGTCGTCATCAGAGCTAGTTTCATCAGTGGCTTTAGCTGAAAGCTGACGGCTGATAGCTGAGAGCTAATCATGAAAATCGGCATACTAGCCCTGCAAGGCGACTTCGATGCACACCGGCGACGGCTGCAAGAGCTGGGAGCGGAAGTTGTGCTCGTGCGCAATCCCAACGATTTCGTCGGCCTCGACGGACTGGTAATTCCCGGCGGCGAGTCGAGCACCTTCCTCAAGCTGTTAGGCGAGGATACCTTTCGCAGACTGAACGAATTCGTGCACAACAAGCCGACGTTCGGCACCTGTGCCGGCGCGATCATGCTAGCCAGAGAAGTAGAAAACCCGCGCCAGCCTGGCCTGAATGCCATTGACATCCGCATTCGCCGCAACGCCTATGGCCGCCAGATTGACTCCACGATTGTCGAGGCCGCAAGCGCGCTTGGTAGCGAGCCGCTGGAGATGGTTTTCATCCGCGCTCCGCGTATTGAGAGCGTAGGCCAAGATGTCGAGGTCCTGGCCAAGCGCGGCGATGATCCCGTGCTCGTCCGGCAGGGAAGTGTGATGGCAGCAACCTTCCATCCAGAACTTTCCAGTGACACACGCGTGCACCAGGAATTCCTCAAGCTGGTCAGGAACGGCGCAAGAAAATAGAAAATCTTATCAGCAAGATCGTCTCATTTCAGACTGTCCGCCCCTGCCTTGGCGCACTGAGCGTCCTGCGAACTAGCCATGCCTGAAACGCCGATCGCGCCCACAATCTTGCCGTCCATCAGCAGAGGAACGCCGCCCTCGACAGGCACTGCGCCCTCGATGGCCAGTATGCGCAGTCCTTCGCCACCGGCAGCCAGAGCGTCTTGCCAGGCTTTGGTTGGCCGCTTGAATAGAGCGGCGGAACGCGCCTTATCAATCGCGACCCTGGCGCTGCCCAATTGCGTGTTGTCCATCTTCTCGTAATAGACGAGGGTGCCCGCGGGGTCGACGATCGCGACGGCAATGGTCCAGTGATTTTTCACCGCCTCCGCCAGTGCCGGAGCTGCCGCTTTCTTGGCGTCGTCAATGGTGATGGGCGCGCCGTAAGCCTGCCCCCACGCCGTTTGCCAAGCCCCGATTGCGAACATCAGGACTGCGACATACCTCAAACCTAATTTCAGTGACATGACCTCTCCTTTCAAGCCTGCTCATCCGGGATGATACCTGTCTTTGACGATTGCTTGAAGCGCGAAAGTATTTAACGAAACTCGGCAATGTCAGAATGACGACCACCGACTGATGGCTCGCCTTCGACGCTCACTCTGTGTCACGAGTGCCGGAGCCACCGGTGAGCGCTGCCGGCTTGGGCGTGACCAATTCTCCCGGCTGATAGCTGCCCAGGTTGCCCACGATCACCCGCTCACCCTCCGCGAGCCCCGCTAAAATTTCCACATTGTTCGAGCTCTCCACTCCCACTTGCACTTCGCGAGACTGTACGCGGTCCTGCGCGTCCACCACCAGCACGCTGGTTTTGTTGTCACCACGCCGAATGGCCTCAATGGGCACGGTAAGGGCATCGGGACGGCTGTTCGCGCTGAGCGTGACATCCGCATACATGCCGGCTTGCAGATGGTAGTCGGGATTGGCAACGTCGATCTCGACCTGCATGGTGCGAGTGGAAGTATCGAGCGAATTGGTGAAGCGGGCGACTGTGCCGGTGAAATGCTCGCCTGTCGCCTGCACGTGGACATCGGCCGCATCGCCAATTCTGACCTGCGCCGCCAGCGATTCAGGCACAGGAATACGCAGCCGCAGCACATTGACCTGGGCAACCGTTACTACTGGCAAGCCGCTTGTACTCGAGGTTCCCGCTTGCACCAGAGCGCCGGTATCCGAAAAGCGCCAGGTTACGACGCCGTCGTAGGGAGCTGTGATCCGGGCGTAGTCGCTGAGGGCGGAATAGTGTTGCTCATCGGCCTTCGCCGCTTCCAGTTGCTGTTGTGCAGCCCCCAGCGCCGACTTGGCCGCATCAACCTGGGCTTGCGAAGAGCGGTCCTTGGCGGTGGCATCGTCCAATTCCTGTTGCGCGATCAAGCCCGGCTGCACCTTGTCAGTGTTGACCAGCCGCACCGCATTGGCGTGCAAAGCGACATTGTCGGCTTCCGCCCGCGATACTTCACTATGCGCCCGCGCAATCTCTTCTTCGGCCCGGTGCACCGTGGCCTTGGCCTCGTCGACCTGGGCAACCAACTCAGGAATTTCCAGCACGGCAAGCACCTGGCCCTGGTGAACGTGGTCCCCGATGTCGACATAGATGTTGCGAATATAGCCGGCCACCTTGGCATGCAGCTCGACGTTCTGGTAGGGCATGAACTGGCCCGCGATGGAGAGCGAGGTGGCAATCGTCTCGCGTTTCACGGGAGCGACTGCGACGAACACCGGTGCGTTGCCTCGATTGGCGTTGTTGGTATCTTCGCTCGATGCCGCACCCGAGCGCGCTCGCATCACGGCGATGGCGGCAACTAGGAGACACGCTGCCAGGAGTGCCAAAGCAAGCCACAGGTAACGGCGTCGAAGCGGCGAAGACTTCTTCGTATCGAGTACAAGCTGCATGAACCTTCTCGATTCGACTGGGCGACTTCACTATATCAAGCTCCGTCCAGTGCTGGCCCCCACGTCGCAATTGATCCAGAAGCTTCGGCCAAGGAAAAAAGGGCGACCCGCTTACGCAGGCCGCCCGTTCCAGTCAGGTAGTTCTCTAGGTTGTTAGAAGGTGAAGATTGGCCCGAACTCCGTGCGCCAATCGGTCGCACTACAGCTTGGGATGTTGCCGACCTTGTCGACATTGCAGGTACCCGCACCCGCGCCGAGGGTTGCTGGAACAGCTAAGCTTTTGTAATTGGTCTCTTCAAAGCCGAACTGTACCCAGGGATTCATCTTGTAGAAGATAGTCACGCCTTTGAGAGCGCTTTTGATCGGCCCAGCGCTATCATCGCCAATGGAATGGCCAATATGAAAGTCGTTGGCATTAATCGCGTCTACGCCGTATTCGAAGTATGCCTGCCAGCCGGCATTTCTGCCCTTTGGATTAGCGTTGAACCAGCGGGAAAGCGGGAATCCGGCTTGCACGAATCCGCCGTAGCCGCGATAGGGCAACTGCGGTGCTGTGACGCCGTTACCGGTAGGGCACGCACCACCCACCAGGGGTGCGTTGCAGCCAAACGCCACCGCGCTGTAGTCGGCGGCGAAGCCGTCGGCGACACCCGTCAGCCCATGCGTTGCGCTGTAGAAGGACGAGGTTTGGCCGCCGAACATGAATCTCATGTCAGCTCCCTTGTAGACGCTGCCCACGAGCGTTATCCAGCGAGTTGGCAGTGAGACTGCGAACTGATTGCCATACCCGTGGCTGGTGACGTCGGCGCCGTTGGGAAACGCCGAGCTGTAAGCCGCCGGAACGCCGGAGGACAGCACGGTGTCCTGACGGTGCGCGTAGAATCCGCTCCACAGGATCTGCGCTGGAACTACGCCAGGAGCCTTGTCCAGTTGGAATTGCAATACGACTCTGGATTCCAGCTCCGGCTCTCCGGAGTCAGCCCCCTGGCGCTCGCCATATCCGATCTGGCTGGCAAGTCCGAGGTTGGTGATGGTGCAGGTTGGGGCCGTACCCAAATCTTCAACCTTGCTGCAGGTTATGTCATTTCCCGGGAGATTGCCCTCGGACGGCATCATGATGGCAAACTCTGGCGAGAACTTCCAGTCCATCGAGCCGCCCATCTTCTGGACCCATCCCAGGCGAAACTGAGGAGAGCGCTCGTACGTATTGCCCCAGTAGGCGCCATAGAAGGTCGTCTCCAGGAGGTTCATCATTGCGCTGGAACCGTAGATCGTCCAGTCTTGTCCGGCTTCAAAGAAGATGTCGCTGTTTGGCGCTACAGTCCAGTCGATGCGGCCGAAAGCCAAACGCAGTTGCAAAGCATTGCTGCGAATGCTGGAGACGTTGCGGTTGTCAACTTCGCTGAAGTTGCCCTCGAAGTCGGCTTCGATTTGTCCGGTGATGGTAATGTTCTTCGCGGCATCAGGCCACTCGAACTTGGAACCGAAACGAGTGGAACGTGCCTTCAAATGGAATTCCGGATTGCTGCCCGGGCCGGAGTTGGTGCCGCCCGCCAGGAAGTCCGGCTTGGGAAAGTCATCGCCATAGGGATTGTACGAGTCGTACGCCGCGGTCGACTTGATGAAACCATAGGGCGACAGTATTGCGCCTGAACCCAGCTTAATGCCAAGCAGGCCGTCTTTGGTCGGCGGATTGAGCGGCAGCACTCGCACTGGCGCGATGGCCGGAACGACCGTGGGGCCCATCTCCGCGGGCTTGGACTGCATCTGACCCGTGGTCAGGTTGGCAGTCGTCATACCCGGTTCGATATCGACCAGCGAATGCATTGTCTCGGCGTCTGGGCTGGCGGTTTTCAGCTCAGCCGCTTCCGTGTCACTGACAACGCCTTTGGTCTTCAGCAGAAGGAGTAACTGTTCCATGGCTGCCGAGCCGGACACACTGCGCAGACTGCTGGCCTCTGCGCTGGTAAGAATTCCCTTTTTCACCAGCAGATCGACGAGAGTGGGACTGATCGCAGCGCCAGGACCAGCGACGGTGGGCGCAGTGGCCGTGGCCGCTGTGGTTGGCTCTGCTGTGGGGTTAGCGTTTGAGTCGGCAGCAAATGCAGTTGCGGCCATCACGAGACAGACGGTAGCAACCCAGAACCCTGCCTTTGACCGGAAGGAGTTTCGCATCATTTCGCCTCCAAGAGTTAGGCCATTTCTATGTCAGGTGGGAAAGCCTAAGGCGCTGGGATTGATAGCCGCGTAAACTCCACCTGGTGAATGGCCTTGGGGGGAATTTAACGGAGAGTGGAAGTAGCTAAATGTGACGTAGGACACACACCATATGTGACAAAAGCAGTATTGAAGCCCGGCTGTATTTGCAAGTTGCTGATAATAAACATGATAGCTCAATAGCTCGCGGCGCCAGCCTCGTCTACCACTTTAAGGTCATTGGCCCTTGCCGGGGGCAGTCCCCTTTAATCCGTTTACCCTTGTTGCAGTTGAGCGAAGCGACGAGTTCTGCCACAGATTTGACGTGGGCCATTTTCATTGACTGGAGGAAACAACGTTCTTAATATGACTGGACGCTGTAGAAGGCAGTCATAAGGAGGCTATTAGTGCGGAAGACGGTCCTACTTGCTGTTGTGCTATCGATCTACGCGGTTTCGCTGCACGCGCAATCGGCAACCCCATCATCCGACGCCGGCCAGGATTCGGGCAAGTCAGCTGATCTGACTACACTTCAAGGATGTCTGAGTCACTCGCGCGATGTTTACACACTCACCGAGGAAGACGGTACGACCCATCAGCTTGTGGGTGCCATTGGCAAGCTTGGCCACCAGATCGGCCGTCAGGTCGAAGTCACCGGCAAGCCGGGGATACGAACCGTAGACAGTACGCTTGTGGGAGGTGCGTCAAGCGCAACCGAGCAGCAAGTGTTTGAAGTGAAAAACGTGAAGCGGCTGGCCGACGCCTGCAAATAAACTTGATTAGGCCGATTTCACGCAGTGACACACCAGACAGCTTAATTGTGAGTTCATCATTGGCCGCTAAGGCAGCATTTTGAATGACCGGCAGGGCATGCTGACCCAGCCCCACCGCTCCGTCAAAGAAAAAAGACCGCGCGCGAATCGCTCGAATGGGTATAGTATGCGGCTGTTGGGAATGAGAGCGAGAATTCCGCCCACATTCTTGCTCCATTCCTGAATTCCCGGTTGCGGGAAAAATTTGCTGCCGCGCCGGCAACCGGCGGAAATCCTATTTGGGGGCTTCTCATGAATACCTTTCCTATCCTGTTGGGGACACTATGCGTCTTCGCGCTCGGCTATCGCTATTACAGCGCGTTCATCGCTGCCAAGGTTCTTGTCCTGGACGACCACCGAACGACTCCCTCACATGTTTATGAAGACGGCCACAATTACGTGCCGTCTCCGAAGTGGGTGCTGTTCGGCCATCACTTCGCCGCCATCGCCGGCGCCGGTCCGCTAGTGGGACCGACGTTGGCCGCGCAATTCGGCTTTGCTCCCGGATTTCTCTGGATCCTGTTGGGCGCCGTCCTCTGCGGCTGCGTCCACGACTTCACGGTGCTGGTGGCCTCGGTACGCCACAAGGGGCGCTCGCTGGCTGACGTGGCCAGAACGGAAGTCGGTCCCTATGCCGGCTTGGTCACCATGATCGCGCTGCTGTTCATTCTGCTGGTCACGCTGGCCGGACTCGGCATCGTGGTGGTCAATGCGCTGGCCAACAGCCCGTGGGGAGTTTTCACCATTGGGATGACCATTCCCATCGCCATTCTTATGGGTTGGTACATGTTTAAGAGCTCCCCTGGTCAAATCAAAATTACCGGGCCCAGCATTATGGGAGTGGTTTTGCTGCTGAGCGCCGTAATTGGCGGAAAGTGGTTTGCCGATTCCGCCTACGCCCATGCGCTTACCTTCAGCGGTCATCAAATCGTGTTCCTGATGGCGACCTATGGCTTTGTCGCTTCGGTCTTGCCGGTCTGGTTCCTGCTCGAGCCGCGAGACTATCTGTCCACCTACATGAAGCTGGGAACGATTGCTCTTCTGATCATCGGGGTCTTTGTCGTTCATCCCAATATTCAGTTTCCCGCAGTCACCCAGTTCATTCACGGCGGCGGCCCCATCATTGGAGGCAAGCTGTACCCGTTCCTGTTTGTGACCATCGCCTGCGGCGCAATCTCCGGCTTCCATGCGCTGATCTCCTCCGGAACCACCCCGAAGATGTTGTGGAAGGAAACGGACGCGCGCTTCATCGGATACGGAGCCATGATGTGTGAAGGAATCGTCGCCGTGCTGGCGCTGATTGCCGCTTGCTCCATGTATCCCGGCGACTACTTTGCCATCAATGCCACGCCTGCCGTGTTCAGCAAGCTGGGCATGCATACCGTCAATCTGGACATGTTCTCCCGCGAGATCGGCGAGAAGCTGGCGGGACGCACCGGCGGCGCGGTCTCGCTGGCCGTCGGCATGGCGCAGATTTTCCGCGGCATTCCCGGCATGAAGACCTTAACCAGCTATTGGTATCACTATGCCATTATGTTTGAGGCGCTCTTCATTTTGACCACGGTTGACACCGGCACGCGCGTCGCCCGCTATGTCCTGCACGAGTTGCTCGGCAAGGTCCATAAGCCCTTCAGCAACACCGCGTGGCTGCCCGGCAATCTGGTGACCTCGCTCATCGTGGTCATGAGCTGGGGATATCTGATCTACACCGGCTCTATCTCCACCATTTGGCCACTGTTCGGCACCGGCAATCAACTGCTGGCCACCATCGGGCTGGCCGTTGTCACCACCTTCCTGATCAATATGGGAAAGGTGAAGTATGCCTTCATAACCGCGCTCCCCATGTGCTTCGTCGGGGTAACCACGCTTACCGCCGGAGTGCTCTCCATCAAGAACATCTATCTGCCCCTGGCGCAGAAGCCGGGTCACGCCTTTCAGGGATACCTGGATGCCACGCTGATGCTGATCTTCGTGGTGGGTGTGATTCTGGTGCTGATTGAATCGGGACGGCGCTGCTGGAAGACGATGCACGGCGTGCCAATTCCGAAAGAAGCTTTCGGGCCGGTGACAGACGAAGACATCAAGATGGCGTGTTGCTGAAGCTTACAAGCCCCGATCTCTACCGATGAGGATCAATCGATCCTCATCGGGGGGCGGGATGCAGCAACTGTTGCCGCCAACCACGGGCACGACCGGCGCCCAGGCCGTGGTGCGGTGAGTTTCAACCTTTCTAGCGACAGGTCTGTCGCTGGATGGAGGGGACACTTCTTTCCAATTCATCGACCGCTTACTCGGGTAGCACTTCGCCCCGGGTTTCCACTGCAAAGGGAATGACCAGCAGTCCTATGCCGAAGGCAATCGCGGTGAACGCCACCGGCTTGCCCAACGATCCCATGTTTCTGACCAGCGCGCCCACTCCGAAGTTGACTCCTGCGGCGATGAAGCGTCCGAACGAGGTGGTGAAGGCAAACGCGGTGGCCCGTTCCGTCGTCCCATATTGCTCCGGCAGCCAAAGACTAAAGACGGCGAAGTTGCCGCCAAAGAAGCCCAGGAAGAACAGTACCGCGATGAAGGGATGCAGTCCTTGCGGCAGGTAGAATGCCCAGCCGAAACTGAGCAGAATGCAGATCGCCATCCCCAGAAAATAAAAGGCGAGGGTCCGCTTGCGGCCCCAACGTTCGGCCAGCAACGGGACAGCCAGACATCCAACAATGGTTCCCAGCGACAGCAGGCCCATGCCTAAGGAAGACGTGCGCACGGCCTGCGGCTGCAACATGCCGGCTCGTTTTGCTAAGTTGATAATTGCCGTCGGCGCATAAACCGCAGCCGCCCACAGTCCGCAGATGGCCGCAGTCAGCAGGACGGTGTTGGCCACGGTGCGCTGCGTGTAAGGAGGACTGAAAATTCTGCTCAGGGAAGAAAGCCCGCCAGTGGCTCTAACTTCGGCTTTGTGTTTCCAGCGCTCCGGCTCCTTCACGCGCAACAGGACCATGAAGGCCACAATGACGGGCGTCATGCCGCACCAGAACATGGCGCGCCAGCCGTAATGCGCTCCCACCGTATAGTTCAGGGCCGAGGCCAGAAAGAAGCCTGCATAATAACCGGTCTGGAGATATCCGGCGCCCATCTTGCGGCGGTCTTCCGGCCAGGCTTCGGCGACGTAGGTGCCGGCCAGCGCCCATTCGCCGCCAATTCCGATGCCCGCCAATAACCGGAACAGTCCCAGTTGCCATACCGTTTGCGACATGGCCGCCGCGCCGGTGAAGATGGCGTAAACAAAAATAGTTGCGGCAAGCACTCGCGTGCGACCGAACTTGTCGGCAATCGGTCCCCAAATCAGCGACAGTCCCCATCCCACCAGGAAGAGTGCGAACAGCACCGACCCAGCGTAGCCGACATGGGCGGGAGTGGCTTTGTAGCCCGACTTAGGCAGCAGCTCGGTGAGAGCAGGGCTGAGAACGAGCGCATAGATCACCGAATCCATGCCGTCCAGCGTCCAGCCGGTCCAGGCGCCCCAGAATCCGGTGATCTGCTGACGGTTGAGTTTGGTGTGAGCTGCGCGCGGTGCAAGAGTTACTGCTTCGTTGGCCATGGTGTCCTCGTTTGCAGCAAGGCAGTGAGCGCGAAAGACACCTAAGCGAGATTCGGTGAGCTGCGAAAGAATTCGCATCCGCACGAATCACCGAACCGCGAGCGCTCACGCTAATAGCACAAACACTTGCTGGTGATGGGCAGAAGCATACCACGCGCGTCAAAGGCGCACGGCAAAGCAGCACCGTTCCAACGGAAGATGCTCTGAAATAGCGGGCAACAAGCGCCGCGTCAGGCGCGATGGGCAGCGGCCAAGGCTTGGACCTTGGACGCCAGTTCCTGGGTGACCGGGACAGCAATTCCGTAGTGTGCCCCACCGCGAAGAATGGGCCCGGCAATGCCATCCAGTTCCAGTTGCAGTCCGGCGGCCAGGTGTTTCGCCATGGAGCTGCGCATGGTTGGCGGTGACGTGTCAAAGATGGCCTGTATCTTCGCCATGTCCACCTCCGCGCCAGTTGCCTTGGCGACGGCGCAGGCTTCTACAACAGCGGAATGCAGCTTGGCCTTCCATGCCGCGTCGGCACGGATCTCACCCAAATTTTTCCCGGAAGCAGAAGTCACCAAAGCGAACGGCTCCAAAAAGCAGAGCTTGCTCCACAGCAGGCTTAGCTCGTCCGCAACAAACTGACAGATGAATCCTATCTCGCTCAGGCGCTGCACGATCCCACCCAACACAGGCTCGCCGCTGGCGGCAATGTTCAAGCGAGCCGGCGAGCGCTGCGCAAAGTGCCCTGGCGCCAACCGCTCGGCCTCCACGGCAATGGTTGCGGGAACTACGCGATCGCTTCCGAAGCGCGCCCGCAACACCGCAACATGGTCCACTCCGTTAAGCAGCGGCACGATCATCCTCGGCGTCGCTTCCACCGTCGCCAGTGCCGCTTCCAACTGATAAGTCTTGGTTGCTATCCACAGCACATCCGCTGGCTTGGTCAGCTTGTCCACCGCCTTCGCTTTTGCACTGAGCGTACCTGAAGGCCGTTCGAGCGTCAGGGTTTCAGGGTAGGCAGACAGCTTGGCTGGGCGCACAATCAGCGTGACCTCTTCGCCGAGCGATGCCAGGGCCGTGCCGATGAGCCCGCCAATTGCTCCCGCTCCCAGGATTGCATGATCCATGTTGTCTCCTTGATTCGGTAATGGTTCCATTCGATGTGCCGCCGCAACTCAAAGGCGCGGCCATCGTACTAGGCGACCGGCTCGCCGCTGCCCGCAGTTTGGAACAGCGTCGCTATTGCCGGCTTCATTGTCTTTCCCATCGCGTTGCGCGGAAGCGCATCCAGAACGAGTAGCCTCGACGGCAATTTGTGCGGCGCCAGCAACTCGGTGGCCCAGGCGCGAAGCGATGGCAGATCGAGGCCATCATCACCCTTCAACACCACCGCCGCAGCAACGCGCTCGCCCCACTCCGGATCAGGGATGCCGACCACGGCACACTCCGCAACCGCGGGGTGCTCCCGCAGCGCTTCCTCAATCTCCAGCGCGGAGACCTTGTGCCCGCCGGTCTTTAAGATGTCAATGTTCGTTCGGCCGAGGATGCGATACGCACCGTTCTCGACGACGGCAGTGTCACCGGTGCGAAACCAACCCTCGCGAAAGGCCTCGCGGCTGGCGTCGGGCTTGCCCCAGTATTCCGCAAACACGCTTGGACCACGAACTTCAATCTCGCCTGGCGTTCCCGGCGCGACTGGCTTGCCGTCCTCACCGACAAGCTGTACCTCGACGCTCGGCAGCGGCCTCCCGACGCTCCCTGGCACGCGCTGGCCACGCAACGGGTTCGACAAAGCCATGCCAATCTCCGTCATGCCGTAACGCTCTAGCAGGGTGTGGCCGCTGATTTCCTTCCAGCGTTCGAGCGTGCTTACTGGCAGCGCTGCCGAGCCGGATACCATCAGGCGTAGCCTGGCGCTAGCCCGACTGAGGGCCATGCGGCGCTCAGGCAAAGCTGCATCCCAAGCAGCGATGAGCTTTACGTAGATCGTCGGGACTGCCATGAACAGAGTTACGTCGCTTGACGCGATCTGATCCCACACGGCATTCGCATCGAAGCGCGGCAGCATCTCACAGATTGCGCCCGACCACAGCGCACAGGAAACCACGTTGATGATTCCATGCACGTGGTGCAGCGGCAAACAGAGCACGATGCGATCGTCCGCGGACCACTCCCACGCCTCAACCAGGCTCGTGATTTGCGCGGTAATGTTGGCGTGGGTTGTGACGACACCTTTCGGACGGCTCGTGGTGCCGCTGGTGTAGAGAATCATGGCGCGGTGCTCTCCCGCGATGTCGGGCAATTCCGCTGGCTGGCGCGCCAGAACCTGATCGCACGACAATGCTCGAATGCCACGTGCCGTGGCAATTGGCGCCAGCAGATTTTCCGCCAGAGCGTCGTACACCAATGTCGAGGCCTTGCTGTCGTCGATAAAATATTCCAGCTCAGACCTTGGAGAGTTGAGCGGCAACGGGACCGCAATGCCACCGGCGCGCCAGATGCCCCACTGCACTGCGACCCAGGGGAATCCCGGCGTCACCAGAAACGCCACGCGTTCCTCCTCAAGGTCGACGCGGCCGGCAAGCAGTTCCGCCGCCACACGCGACGATGCATCAAGCAAATCGTTGTACGTGAAAAGGCCCTGCGAATCGACAACAGCCGTGCGTCCACCATGCCGTTCGGCATGAGCAATTAGCGGAAGATGACTGGTGGTGATCACACGCCGACTCTACGCAGTATTGACCGTATTGTCCATGTGCCGACCCATGACTGCGAGATCTTTATTTCATGGGCAGAACATAGGGGATATAGTGGGCAAACAACCAGCACAGAAAGAACACGACTGGTATGTGAACAATCAACTGCAGCACTCCATATCCCACAATGTCCCTGGCCTTCAGTCGCAATATGCCCAGCAGAGGCAGCATCCAGAAGGGATTGATTAGGTTGGGCAGCGCTTCCGACGCGTTATAGATCTGTACTACCCAGCCCAAATGCACCTGGTGCAGATTTGCCGCCTGCAAAACATAGGGCGCTTCGATGACCCACTTACTGCCGCCGGAGGGAATGAAAATGCCGAGCACCGCCGAATACATCGCCACCAGCAAGGGATAGGTGTTGTGGCTGCTGATGGAGGCGAAAAGTTTGGCCAGCGCATCTGCGATCCCGGTTCCCACAATCATTCCGAAGATTACCGCGTAGAACGGGAACTGGATCAGCACGCCGCCGGTCGCAGGAATGCAGTCTGCCACGGCACGCATAAAGCGCTTCGGACGCCAGTGCAACAGCAGCCCAACCGTGATGAACATGAGGTTGTAGGTATTAAGGTCCAGCGCCGCCAGCGCGCCTTGCGGCGAAGTGCGAAAAACGTCGACCAGGTACCAGCACAACAGCGCAGCCACCAGGATTGTCAGCAGCGGGCTGTATTCCAGCCACTCGCCGGGCTTGCTCTTGGGCTCCAGGCTGGCGCGAATTGGCTGATATTCGATGCCATAGGATTCGGCGGTCCTGGCGTTCTCCGGCGACGGCGTGGACAAGTAGGCAATCAGCACCGATAGCACAATCAGGATCGCCGTGGTCGCGATGCTTGGCCACAAGAACAGGGTTTGGGTAAGCGGGATCAGGCCGCTGATGCTGAACAATGAAGCCGGAATGGCAGACTTGGTCGCCATCAGCATGGCGGCGGAAGAAGACAAGCCCATCGCCCACACGGCTCCCAATCCGAGATACGCAGCAGCGCCGGCAGCGCGGTAATCCATTCCCTTGACGCGATGGGCCAGCTCGCGAACGAACAGCCCGCTGAAAATCAGGCTTAGGCCCCAGGAGATGAGCGAGGTCAGCATGGAGAACAATGCCACCATCGCAACTGCTCCCTTCGGCGTCTTGGGAATTCCGGCTAAGGCGCGGATCAGGCGATAGACGGCGGGTGTCGAGGCCACAACGTACCCGCCAATGATGATCATCACCATTTGCATGGTGAAAGGCACCAGGGCCCAGAAGTTTTTTCCGCCCTGGATCGCGAGTTTGCTGGGGCTTTGACGCAGCAAAAGGCCGACAACAAAGACCACCACGATTCCCAGCAACGCGAAAATCAGCGGATCCGGAAACCAGCGCTCACTCCAGTTCGCCAGTCCCAGGCCAAAGCGGACAAGGGGTTGTTCCTGAGCTGTGGCTTGCTTTCTTTGTGGCATGTTCATACTCGATCCTTTCGGTGCGGCGGCAACATTCTGCGAGACGAAGGTTCGTCACCGTCGTGGATATCAGCTGAGCCTGCTAAGCTTTGTCCGACATTGTAGGCGCGCGCCGCGCGCAGGGGAAGTAATTGTTCTACAAGCCATCAGCCATCTCATAAATGCTTTGTGTCAGGGCACGGCTTCAGCCGTGCCGAAAGCTGCCGCCAAAATCGTGGGCTTTAGCCCCTGCGGTACCTCGGTTTCCGCCGCTGGGGGATTTATCAGATGAGTTCCAGTTTCAACCTGTGGAAGAACGCCGGGGGGCAGCGGCGAGAATTTCGTGACCTTGGGCCTCTTCGGTACTGGCTATCGCCGAGTGGCGTAGCCAAGCCGCAGAAGCGCAGAATCTCGACGGTCTGCTATGCCGCGTCGCAGCCTTACTTCTTGACGGTTTCCTTTTCCAACTCTTCGAGTTCTTTGGTCAGTTGTTGGGCTTGATCGTGAAGACGCTGGAGGCGCTCGGCCACTGAGGGTGCGTTTTTCTCGCCAGGCGCAGCGGGAGGAGGTGGAGCAGACGCAACAACTGGCGCCGGCATTGGTGCTGCTGTCAGGTCGGCCAAGGCCTCGTCGAAGCTATCGCGGTAAATCAGCCGGTCGCCCATAGCCAGCACCACCTTCTTGAGCTGCGGCATACGGGCTTCGGTGGCTTGGATGTAGATCGACTCGAGGTAGAGGAAGCCGCCAGTGACAGGGAGAGCGATAATGTTTCCGCGCAGCACGCGCGAGCCCTGCTGGTTCCACAGTGTGAGGTCCTTGGAGATGTTTTGGTCCTGGTCGATGCGCGATTCAATTTGCATGGGGCCGTACATCAATTGCTGTTTGGGAAGCTGATAAAAGACGAGTTTTCCCAGTTGATCGCCATCGCACCGGCCAGCCATCCATCCGATTAAATTGTCCTTGCCCCGTGGAGTGAACGGCAGAATCAGCAGGTACTCAGGATTTTTCTCGCCCGGCAAGGTGGCGACAACGTAAGTCGGCGTTACTGGTTCCGGTTGTCCAGATTGGCTGAATAGGTCGCGCGCGATCTCCCAAATGTCTTCCTTGTTGTAGAACACCTGAGGGTCGCGCATATGGAAGATGCGATAGGCCTCCGCTTGCGTCTGAAAGAGAGCTTCCGGATAGCGGGCGTGCTTGCGCAGGTCGGCGGGCATTTCCGACGCAGGCTGAAATAACTTGGGGAACAGCTTCTCGTAAGCCTGGATGATGGGATCGCTGGGATCGAATACATACAACGACATCTTTCCCGTGTAGGCGTCGACAGTAGCTTTAACTGCATTGCGAATGTAGTTTGCGCCTTCGTCAACTCCGGTTACAGGAAGCACTGCTGAATAGGGATGAGAGAGCGAAGTTGTATAGCCATCGACCATCCACACCAGCCTGCCGTCATCGGTAATCACCAGGTAAGGGTCCCGGTCCCAGTGCAGGAAGCCAGCCAAGTGCTCCAATCTGCTACGCACGTTGCGATAAATCATCATGCGGCTTTGCCCGGTCAGATAGCCGGTGAAAACAATGTTGGGCTCGCCCTGGGAGATCGCCGCTGCAAGCTTCAGCGGAAAAGAGCCGACGGGGAAGCCGCCTGTGCCCTGGTAGGTTGAATACTTGTTCTGGTCGCCGGAAGGATAATCGAATTCTTCGCGCGCGGTGTGAACGAAGACGGGATCCTGGGTCTTCTCGCCAAAGTAAATCTCCGGCCGCGAGAGCTGAAACGCCGGTGACTTGATCTCCGGAGGAGCGTTCTTGATGAGCAGGACGGGCAGGCCATCGGGCGTAATCTTGTTGACTTCGGCAACCACCACGCCAAAGCCGTGGGTATAGATGAAATGAGGATTGATCCAACTCTCGCTTGCCTCCGCCGACAACTGGCTGACATCAATTTCGCGCGGCGACAACAGCACCTGCTTGATGCGGCCATTCACGAAGTAGCGGTCAACATCAGTGTCGGGGAAAGTGTAGTAAGGGCGCAGAGCTTGAATCTGGGTGATGGTTGCGTTGTAGGCGCGCAGGTCCCATAGCCGAACATTTTCCAGCAGGGTGGCGTCTTGTACCGGATCGACCACTCCCTGACCGGAAGGTGTGAAAGCGCTTTCCGTGGCATTGCGATTGAGTCCGAAGGCCGCGGTGGTAGCCTGAATATGGCGCTCGATGTAGGGCCGTTCGATCGAGATCTCATTCGGTCGAACGTACACGGCACGAACGATGGCAGGCGCGGCCAATTGCAGGACAAAACAGGACGCCACCAGAACGACTGCCCGCTTGAACTTCGACATCCAAACCAGCGGCAGCGCCGCGAAGGCCGAAATAATGAGCAGCCAGCGCAATGGCAACGTGATTTTTTCGTCTACGAAATCGGCGCCGGTCATGAAGGCGTGTGAGTTAAACAGAAGCTCATAGTTGCCCAGGTAAACCCAGCCCGCAAAACCAAGCAATAAAATCACGGCAAGGATGCGCACGAATGGCACGCGTGTGGCGCCCGGCAATCGCAGGTAGCTCCCCAGGCTAATATTTCTCGAAGGCCCATCCAGCAGCTGGCCGTAGCGGAGTCGTTCGACCAACTGCCATCCCCGGGCTGTGACCCAGAACAGTAGGGCACACAGAATCGCCAACACAAACACAAATCCGAGCAGGTCTGAGTAGAAAGGGAGGTCGAAGAGGTAAAAGGGCAAAGCGTGCGAAAAAACGTGGTCCTGCCACGCATCGGGCGGTGCAGCCAGACCACGCGATCCGAAAAAGCGCATCACGGTCCAGAAGTCAATCGAGGAGGACGCAAACAGGATTGCGATCAGGGCTAAGCCAATCGGAACCAGGCGCGAGTATATGGGGTAGTCTCGCCGATGGACTCCGGCGAAGTGCAGACCGCGCGCATGAGCAATGTACAGCGCTATGAACGCCAGAAGCGCGCCCACCGCCCCGGGGGCAATGCTGTACCACAGCATGCTGAACCAGGTATCAACCTGCGCGACTTCTTTCCACCAGTTGTACTCGATGCTGAAATTGGCTGCCGTCGGGATCGCCCAACCGAGAAACGCTAGCGACACCAATATCAGGATAAGAACGCGGATACGTGAAGGACGCATAAAAGCGATTCTTGCGTGTCCAACAGTGGCGCCGCTTCGAGGCCAAGAAGATGCATCTTGAGCGACAGGACATCACTGTTAGGGCAGGTGTGAAAATCGTATCACAGCCGGCTCGGGGAGTATGTGCCAGACCGCAAATCGCCTGCCCGTGCGAAGCTAATTCACAGTCAGTGGTACGATCACGCTGCCGATCTTGCCGCTCAGGTTGTCGCGAACCACAAATCGCACTTGGTAATCGCCCGGGGACAGGTCGAGGAAGTTCTTGTATATGATTCCATCTGCCTTCAGCTTTGCGAGGGTCTCAGGTACTATCAATCCCTTCATGGTTTGCGACAACGTACCCGCGCTCACGCCTTTATTGGTAGCTTGAGCGACGATTTCTACATCGATGCGATTTTTGTCCGCCTCGTCGATTAAACCTGTTACTGGTACTTGCAAGACGAAACCCATTTTTTTCTTCTTCCCGTCAGCCTGAACCCCCTGCCATTGTTCGGTTATCGGAATGCCCGTGCTTTCGAACGGAGAGCTCAGAGCAAACTCGACATCAGCTTTATGGGTAAGTTCGGGATTGACGGCGACGTCGGTGACAAGATATCCAGCGCGAGCGCGCACTGCTGCATCTTTACGCGACACCACCACTTGCAGCTTTCGCCAGCCAGGCTTGGTGTTGCGATGATCCAGATAATAGCTGAGCAGGTAATACGAAGAAGAGTCCTGCACGGCGCGGCCGAAAGCACTGGCAAGATCGTTGGTGTTGTAGTAGGCGACACCGCCCGTCATCTCGGCGAAATTCTTCAGGCTGTTTAACGAGGCCTGGCGCAACAAGTCGGGAGCGTCGGGACCAAGCATTGAACCTTGGGTGTCAGCAGAATACTTCGGGTCCGTCGTCAAACCTCGCGCATCGAGCGGATAAACCGAGATCTGAGCATCGTTCAGTGACTTCAGGGTCCGCTCGTAGAGCGCCCGCAAGTTTGCCTCTCCGGGTACCGAGCCGAAGGAACTAAGATCAAAAGGAAAGCTGCCCGTGACCCATACCAGCGATTTTCTTCCCGGAACCCCCGATAAAGACCAGGCAAGCGACAGGAAAGCTCGCAGTGTGGTTTCGATGGCGCGCGATTGGGTATCGGCAGCATTGATAGCGTCCTGTTGGAGGATGAAGCCGCGGATCTTGGCTTCTGGCGAATCCCCTGGCCTGATTCCGCCCAGAGCGCCGCTCGGCTGTCCTCCGACAGACGCGACGGCTTGTGCGTCGTTGCTGAATCGTTCCATCTCTGAAGTCTTGCCGGTGGCTTTCTTCAGGATGGCGATGAGGGTAGCTGGATCAGCGTCGAGGCCACTCAATACCGTCAGTCCCTTACGGTCAATTGCCATCAGTCCCAATGGCTGCGATGAATCGAGATGATTGGCCAGGTATTTGATTAGCTGGCCGCGCGCATAGGTCTGGCTGAGGAAAGGCGTATTCACCTCGTCAAGCACCATAACGGTGAGCGAACGGGGCTTGCTCTCATCCGGAGTCAGATTGGTGAATGTGCCGGTTGGCGTCGTAGGGGCGGCGATGACGCCATGGGCAGGAGTGATCTCTTCAAAATTGGCAATGTTTTGTGCTTTGCCGTTTTCCAGAATCTTGAAGTCGGCCTTGGTCAATCCTTGAATATGTTTGCCGGCTGCGTCGGTTACGACTACGGGCACCTGGACCATCGTAGTCTGCGACTTGAATTGAATCAGTTTGCCCTGATCGCCAGAACCAACGCGTTCGGCATCGGCCGGGGTGTTCATGGGCTGCATACCGGTCGCGCCCGACGCCGAGCCGCCGGTCCACGGATCAGTATTGCCGGAATTGCCCGGCTGTTGAGCGACTGCGCAGCTTGAAACGACGCGCAGGGACAGAAATCCTACCAGAATCCATTTAATCAAACTGCGATAAGTCATAGCATTACAGGTCGTCCGGCCAATTAGACTTTATAGTACGCCGTTTCGCCCTGGCGAGGGAAACCACCTCTCGATCTACGGGGTGATCTGGAAGATTACGCCGTCGCCATTCGCCCCGCCCATCTCCGTCGTACCGTAAAGGTTGCCGCTAGCGTCGAGTATGACGCCGCCGAACGGATCTGCCCCGTCACTGCCGCCGGTGAAGTCGTGCAGGTCGGTATAGATCCAACTACCGCCGGAGGGCGTCAGTTTGAAGACCGTACCTACGCCATACGTTCCGTCCTCCACCGTGGTGCCGTAGAGATTACCAGCCGTATCCATAACTAGGCTGTTGGCAGGTCCGGCGCCGCCAGTAAAGGAATACAGCACGCTCAGTGTCCAATGGCCGTTCGAAGGCGTAAGCTCGAACACCGTGCCGCCTCCACCAGAACCTCCGACGGTAGTGGCGCCGTAGAGATTGCCAGCGGCGTCAAAGATCACGCCCGCGGCAGGATTAGCGCCGTCATTGCCGCCTTGAAAACTGTACAGAACACTCTCACTCCAGCCCGAGCCGGAAGGCGTTAGTTGGTAAACCGCTCCGTCGCTGTGCGCGCCTCCGTAGTACGTAGTGCCGTAGAGGTTGCCGCTTTGCAAGATCATGCCCGCAACCGGGTATTGCCCATCGCTGCCGTCAAAGCGTTCAACAATGCTCTTTGTCCAGCCGCTACCGGAGGGCGTCATTTCGAAGACCGTGCCCAAGGAGGTGAACAGTAGGTAATCCGCAGTTGTGCCGTAGATATCTCCCGATTGGTCGAACAGAAGCTTGCCAATGGGATAAGCTCCATCGCTCCCACCCGCGAAGCGGTAAAGCACCGTCTCGGTCCACAGGCAAAGGGCGGTTTTGCAAACCGAGGTCCCCGGCCTGAGATTGAAAACTGTGCCGCAGCCGCTGTATTCATAGATCTCGCTGCACGCTCCGCCACCGCCAGCCGCAGTCGAGCCGTAGAGAGTACCGTTCGGCCCCACGACCGGTGCGGTGACGGGACCGGCCCCGTCATTACCGCCGGAAAAGCCGTACAACGGCACTATCATCCAAACCGAGTTCCTGTATGTCAGCTTAAAGACCGTGCCATAGCCTAATCCGCCGGCGGAGGCCGTTCCATAGAAGTTTCCTGCTCTGTCCATGCTCAAGCCTGCAACCGGTTGCGCACCGTCCAGCGCGCCGGCGAAGTTATGCAGTACAGTGAAGCTCTGGGCCCGCGAAAATGGGGCGACGAGGAAGGCCAGCGCAAACGCTAACCCGGCCGTGGCCGCGCGCAATTGTGGGCGGATAGTCATTCTCTTAAGCTGCTCTTGGCACAACATAAACGTTCTCCCTTACCCGGCAGATTGGACGAACCAGTTCGGCTGTCCTGGTTCGAAGCGATGCTAATTGTGCCTGCGCACGCCGAATTGCGCAAGCAGGCCCGCGTCTCAAATGCCAATTTTGGGGTTCCGGCGCTGAGGTCTTCGACCCCAATCAAGTCGCATACACCGAAGCCAAAACTGCTCTACTCTACGACCGGCAGACAATGCTGCGCCATCAGCGCGGTTAGGGAGTGATCTCAAAAACCACGCCGGCGTTGTATGCTCCACCGGCCGATGTGGTTCCATAGAGATTACCCTGAGCATCGAAGATCACGTTGCCGTAGGGCGCTGCACCATCATTGCCGCCGGTAAAGTCGTAGAGATCGGTCTCAGTCCAGCCGCCGTCGGACGGCGTCAGCTTGAAGACCGAGCCGCTGCCATACGTCCCCTGCCCACGCGTGGTGCCGTAGAGGTTTCCCGCCCTATCGCGGATCAAACTACCCCACGATCCCTGCAAGCTCTCCCCGGGAAAATACCAGAGTTGATCAAGCGACCACCCGCCGCTGTTGGGCATCATCTCGTAAACCGTACCGCCAGGGCCGGCCGTGGTGCCATAAAGATTGCCCGCCGCATCCAGAATAACCCCGCCAACCGGCAGCTCCCCTTCAGTGTGATCCAAGCCCAGGAAGGAGGTAAGAACTTGTTCCTTCCAGCCCGAACCGGAAGGCGTGAGCTGATACACAGTACCGAGATGGTAGAGGCCTCCGTAGAGCGTCGTACCATCAAGATTGCCGGCTTGGTCAAAAGTCACCCCCGCGAAGGGGTATTGGCCATCGCTGCCGCCAGCGAAGGCGTAAAGCACTTGTTCCGTCCAGCCGCCGCCGGACGGGATCAATTCGAAAACCACGCCGTAGTAGTCGGCGCCTTTGTTGACCGTCGTGCCATAGATGTTGCCAGCCTGGTCGAAGACGAGATCGCCGTATCCGGGATTACACCCATCCGTGCCTCCAGTAAAACGGTAAAGTACAGTCTCCGTCCACGGAGTCAGAGCGGTCCGTGGTGCGTTAGGAGGAGGCCTTAAGTTGAAAACGATGCCCGAACCTCCGGAACATATTCCGCCCGCTCCGTACCAGGTAGTTCCATACAGGCTGCCATCCCGGCCAAAGATGACCCTTGCCACAGGGTTCCCGCCGTCATTGGTTCCTTGGAAGGTATACAGCGGGTTGAGCACCCAGCCCGAGCCCACGTGCGCCAATTTGAAGACTACGCCAGAGCCACCAGCGCCGCCGTACACGGTTGTTCCATAGAGGTTGCCGGCTGCGTCCTTGCTCAAGCCGGCATAGGGACTGTCTCCATCATTGCCGCCGGTGAAGCTGTGCAGCACAGCATAGTTTTGCGCCTGGGCAAACTGCGTTATGCCAGCGGTCAGCATGATGAGGGTCATAACCAAGGCCGCAATTGCCAGAAACCTGGTGATGCCGGGGGTAGGATTCTCAAATCGTCTGACGATTGTCATAATATGGCCTCACTTATCCGCTCCCGTGTTCTTATAGAAGTTCGCAAACCACAAAGACATTCCTCGCACATTATAACTACGGTCCGCAGACTGACCGCGGCATTTCCGATCACGGCCAGCGGCCGTATGCGCCCAACTTCAGTGTTCGGCATGACCCCGTTTCCAAAGCCCGAATTGACGTCCTGAGCGTTGGGGGAAAGGCACTTTCTGAGAGGCGATGACACCATATAAGTTTTATTGGCGCCGCCAGCGCCATCTTTACAAGATATTCAGCGCAAATAACTTGGCAATAAAACAACCATATAAATGCTATTGACACGCTAGTATTTTGTTCGTAGTCTATGCACCAAAGCGCCACTGGAGTTCGTTGCGTCGAATTCGTAGTTGTTGCGCATCCCCCAGTTGGTTCACTGGGAGCCTTGCCGGACACCAGGAATGGCACAGGGAGTAACAACACGAATGAAGGAACGACCAAAGAGCGGGAACCAGGAACCAGGAATCGAGGAGGCAGGCGAACTCCAGCCTGCAGAGACCAACGTGTTGAGGATGTTGACCCTCGACTTCGCCGCAATTCTTGTCGGTTACAACATTCCTCGAGACGAGGCGCGACGCGTAGCTGCACAGGCAATTGAGCCGGTACGCAAGCACTGCCTCGCAAGCGGCTCGGTCTTACGCCGGGTGCGCTTTTCAAAGCTGGACTGAGCGGCGCTGGTGGGCTTTGGGGTGGGTGGTGGGATTCGAACCCACGACAGCCGGAGCCACAGTCCGGAGTTCTACCACTGAACTACACCCACCGCAGCAACTCGAATTATAACATTGGGATAGCGAGGGGTTTTCGTCGCCCGAGGACGGCACTGGTGAAGCCTTGGCTTTTGCGGCTGGCCTGGGTGTACGCTAGCAATTCGGGCGTCTTATTTCCTGTGAGGGAGAGCTAGTATCGTGCTGTCATTTCGCCATATTTTGCCGGCAATCGCATTACTGCTGGGTGCACCCAGTTTTCTCCTGGCCCAGTTTCCGGTGCCCACAACGCATGAACCGGACAACACCGAACCCGCACAAATCCATGAACTGGTTTCGAAGTACTGCCGGCTGGACTACGAAGGCGCACGTCTGGACCCGCAAGCCTGGTCGAAGTTTGAACCGATAGCCTGGTGGAAGTCCAATCCCAACTATACGCAGATTGACGTCGTGGCCCGCTACAGCGTAGACATGCCGCCGGCGCCCGACACCGCGAAGGGCAAGTACGTTGTGACGGTGCACTACCGCTTGCTAGGCACCTTCGACTTGACGACGGGCTATGTGCGCGAGCCGGAAGTCAGCAACCAGAACGTTGACTTCCTGGTGACTATGGAGAACCTGGAATGGCGTATCGCCGATGCCGAGAACACGTCTCCTCACCTGTCACGTGCCGCCATGCTGAAGTGGCTGAACCAACAGACCAGTACGACGCAAGATCAATCAGCGAAAGCCCGCTATCAGGATGCCCTCAAGCAATTGCAGGCGCAATCGGCGTCGCCGTTTGCGAAGTAAGCTGAACTCTATTGCGGTGCGCCGACTGCCGGTGACACGCCACCCTGAACCGCCGTAGCTGGCGCCTTGACCGCGAAGAAATCGTGGTCGTACAGATTGCGGTACATGATGCCCGCAAGCTCCGCTGCCTTGGGGCCGAAGGTCGGACGTCCGCCTTCCAGAAAGACAACCGTCACGATGCGGCCGAATTGGGTATTGGCGAACGAGCCAAACCAGCCAAACCGCGTGCCGTCCTTGGAGCAGGTTCCGGTTTTGCCGAGTACGGGCTCTTCGATGAAGTTAGTGCGCAAGAGGCGCGCGGTGCCGTACTCCACGGCGCCCGACATGCCTTCCGAGATCTCGGGAATGAGCGGTCCAATATCTAACGTGCGCTTCGCCTTGGGAGTGAAGTTGGCAACTTCCTCTGGCGTTGTGGGATGCTGGAGATAGTACAGCGTGCCGCCGTTGTCGATTGCGCCCATCAGCGCCGCCAGTTGCAACGGCGTCAGCGAGATGCTTTCTCCAAACGAGCACATCTTGCCGACTCCACCGAGTTTTTCGTCAAGCTCAGTCGAAGGGAAGGTCCCAAGCTGTTCGTTGGGCATGTTCCAGCCCGCCAGTTCGCCCAATCCGAACTGGTGCGCGTAATAGCTGACCTTGTCGAATCCCAGCTTGCGGCCCACCGCTTCGAAGTACGCGTTGTTGGATTTCGCCAGCGCGGTCGTCAAGTCCATCTTCCAGTACTTGCCCAGCGGCACCTCGGTATCTTTGGTGATGACGTTCTCGCTGAGCGCCGCCAGCGCCACGGCGACTTTGATGGTCGAGCAGGGTTGCGCGCCCGCGGAAAGCGCCAGCTTCTGATTCACCATCGCCAGAATACGTCCGCTGTCGGGATCGACGGCGACGATGGTGCCGTTCATATTGCCCAGGGCTTCCACCGCAGCGGCGCGGACGATGGGGTCCTCGCCGGCGGTAATATCGCCTTCCACCTGATCGTTGGCAAACGAGCTGGCGTAGAAGCGCTCTCCGTAGTAATGGTGCCTGCGGGAAACGACTACGTGGCTGGCACGATTGAGGCGAGCTGTTCTCGCGCTGCTATGCCGCATACGAACCATTTGCTTCTGCGCGGAAGTGGACTCGGTTACGTGCCGCGAAGACTTACTATGAGACTTGTGAGCAACCGTGGGATGAGTGGCGATGGTGGCGGCCGAGGCTCCGAAGCAAGCGAACAGCGCCAGTGTGATCACGGCCGCAAACGGAGAGCGCTTTAGCATGGAAACCTTGGAAATCCCTCAAATTAAAATGGACGTGCTTGCCGAAGCCACTTGCTTCTCCGCTTCTCGCTCTAAGTTCTTCGCCGCTGTGACCTGAAGTTTCATACTAGGGAATTTCTGCCCCGAATTCAACGAGAAACTGCGTCACAGCATAACGATCCCCGGCCCGAAAACGGATGCCTGGATTCTGAGCTGGGTTGCGCGTCAGCGATTCTGTCTGTCAGCGAGATCTGGCCTTCGGCAACAGCTCTTTACTTAATTACCATACTTCGGCTTAATTGCCACACTTCGGCGGGAATGTGATGGTAGCAAACGTGGTTCCGGACGAGATCACGGGACGTTTGTGGCTGGTTTGTGGCCGCGCGATTGGATGTACTCCTCGATCACCCGCTCCAGCGTGCCTTGCTCGCGCAAGACGTACTCGACGGCATCGCGGACCGCGCCTTTGCCGCCCTCATGCGGAGTTACGTAGTGCGATTCGCGAATTACTTCCTCGCGAGAGTTCTTCACCGCAATCGCCAACCCGCAAAGCCGCATCACCGGCAGGTCGATGACATCGTCGCCGACGTAGCAAACCTGGTCCGGCTGCAAGCCTGTCTTTTCCAAGATTTCGTAAAACGCCGCCACCTTGTCTTGCTGGCCCTGGTAGACGTGCTCGATCTTCAAGTCGCGCGCGCGTAACGCGACCGTCTCCGAAATACGTTTGGTGATGATGCCAGTCTTCAGCCCGCCCAGTCGCGCCAGCGAAAACGCCGTGCCATCGTGCGCGTTGAAGCCCTTGGCCTCGATGACCTCGTGGCTGGCAATACCGAATCCGCCAGCGTCCGCCATTCGCTCGCGATGCTCGTGGGTGGTATGTCCGGCGGCGCCGCCCGGAGCAGGGAAGAAGAAAATCGTTCCGTCGGTCATGACACCATCCACATCGAACAGCATCAGCTTGATCTTCTTGGCGCGCTCGGAGGACATGGGGAAAGTTTAGCAGTAAGGTCGCAGGCGTGATCAGCAGAGATGGAAACTAACTTGAACGTCCACATGGACCGGCACGGGCGTTCCGTCCTTGGTCGCCGGTTCGAACTTCCATTGCTTAACGGCGTCAATAGCTTTCTGATCGAGATCGTGGCCTGCCGAGCGCTCGACCCTTACTGCGTCGACCGTTCCCTGTTCCCCGACAGCGACCCACAGAACCGCGACGGCTTCATGCTTAATCTTGCAGGAAAGGGGATCCAATGGTTTAGGGTCGAAAACCACCTTTGGCGGAACGATACCTTTGCCGATTTTGAGGTACTGTTTCGGATTGCTTCCCTCGGCTGGTTGGCCGGTTGTTTCGTTGCTTTGCCCCACCGCAACGCCGGGCAGCATCAGGAACAAGACAAACAGAAACGGCCCGCGTATCGATAAGTTCACGATCGAAATTGTACTCTTGTCGTCGGCACCGTCCGGTAAACGATCCTTGGAACCGAGGCTCTCCGCACCTCCGCGGGAGTTTTCTCCGGAGCGAACAATTGGCGAAAATTTGCTACAATAGCAGGATGCTTTCCGCCCCGATGCCTGCTTCACTCTCCTGGGCTCATCCGCTCGTTGCCGAGTGGTTCGTCTCGCGCTTCGGCACGCCCACCGAGCCGCAGGAGCAGGGCTGGCCGCACATCCTCGCCGGCCGCACCACGCTGATCTCCGCTCCTACCGGCTCGGGCAAGACACTCGCGGCCTTCCTCATCTGCATCGACCGTCTCGTACGAAAAGCGCTCGATGGTGAACTGCGAGATTGCACCGAAGTTCTCTACGTCTCGCCCTTGAAGGCGCTGGGCAACGACATCCAGAAGAACCTCGAAGTTCCGCTCGGCGAAATTCTCACGCTGGCCGGCGAACGTGGCTTCCTGATGCCCGAGATTCGCACCGCTGTTCGCACCGGCGACACGCTGACGAAGGAACGCCGCGAGATGCTGAAGCGTCCGCCGCACATCCTGGTCACCACGCCGGAGTCGCTCTACATCCTGCTCACAGCCAATAGCAGCCGTGCGATCCTCAGCCACGTCAAGACGGTCATCGTCGACGAAATTCACGCCGTCGCCGACGACAAGCGCGGCGCGCACCTCACTCTGTCGCTCGAGCGTCTTGATCTGCTGGCGGACCGGCCAACACGCATTGGGCTGTCGGCGACGCAGAAGCCCATCGAAGAGGTCGCGCACTTTCTCACCGGCGTACGGGGGGCTGAGAGAGATCGGATAGAACGGAGCTTCAGCTCCGCGTCCGGCGCAGCCCTTTCTTCGGAAGAGCCGGCTTCAGCCGGCGGCACTCTTCCTGCCATCGTCAACATCGGCCATCGCCGCCAGCTCGATCTTGCAGTCGAGGTACCGCGATCCGAACTTGGCCCCATCGCCACCAACGAAATGTGGGGCGAGATTTACGACCGCCTTGCCGAGCTGGCGCTGCAACATCGCTCGACGCTGGTCTTCGTCAACACGCGGCGGCTGGCCGAGCGCGTGGCCCTGCACCTGGGCGAGCGCATCGGCGAAGACTTGGTAGCCGCGCATCATGGCAGCCTGGCGCGCAAGCTGCGGCTCAACGCCGAGCGCAAGCTGAAGAACGGTGAGATTCGCCTGCTGGTCGCAACCGCGTCGCTGGAGCTGGGCATCGACGTCGGCACCGTCGATCTGGTCTGCCAGATCAACTCGCCGCGCTCCATCGCCGTTGCGCTGCAGCGTGTCGGCCGCGCCGGTCACTGGCGCGGAGCTGTTCCCAAAGGCCGCCTATTCGCCACCACGCGCGACGATCTGCTGGAATGCGCCGCTACGGTGCGCGCCATTCGCCAGGGCGACCTCGATGTGCTGCACATTCCCGCGTCGCCGCTCGACATTCTAGCGCAGCAGATTGTCGCCATGTGCGCCTGCGAGGATTGGGACGAGGACGCGCTCTTCGACTGCGTGCGCCGCGCTTATCCTTATCGCGAGCTGACGCGCGCGGAATACGACCGCATCCTGGAGATGCTTTCGCAGGGCATCGCCGCCAAGCGCGGTCGCTATGGCGCGTACCTGTTTCGCGACATGGTGAACCGCCGCTTGCGCGCGCGTCGCGGAGCGCGGCTGGCAGCGATCACCAGCGGCGGCGCGATTCCCGAGACGGCGCTGTTCACGGTCGTCGCGCAGCCGGAAGAAATTGTCGTTGGCACCGTCGACGAGGATTTCGCCGTCGAGAGCAATGCCGGCGACATCATGCTGCTGGGTAATACCTCGTGGCGCATTCACCGCGTGGAATCCAACTCCGGGCGGATGGTAGTGGAAGACGCGCACGGCGCCGCGCCCACGATTCCCTTCTGGCGCGGCGAGGCGCCGGCGCGCACGGACGAGCTGTCGCTGCATGTTGGCGAACTGCGACAGCGGATCAGCGCGCTGCTGCCGAATACCGCACCGTTGGCGGTGCCGGCGAATCCCAATCTTGATGGCGATGAAACGCAGCCCCGCATTCGTCTGCGCGGGATCGAATCCAGCCCCGAGGTGCAGAATGCGGTTGCGTGGCTGAAGGACGAATGCGGCCTCGACGACGCCGGCGCGGAGCAGATCGTCGAATACGTCATCACTGGCCGCGCCGTCCTGGGCGAAGTCCCGACGCAACAGACGATCATCGCCGAACGCTTCTTCGATGAAGGCGGCGGGATGCAGCTCATCATCCACGCGCCCTTCGGCGGACGCATCAACAAGGCGTGGGGACTGGCTCTGCGCAAGCGCTTCTGCCGCTCGTTCAACTTTGAGTTGCAGGCCGCCGCCACCGACAATGGCCTGAACATCGCGCTGGCCGAGCAGCACAGCTTTCCTCTGAGCGATGTTTTCCACTATCTGCAAACGGAAACTGTGCAGGAGATCCTGGAGCAGGCGGCGCTAGCCTCGCCGATTTTCGCCACGCGCTGGCGCTGGGATGCGAACCGCTCACTGGCGCTGCTGCGCTTCCAGGGCGGCAAGAAAGTTCCGCCGCAGATTCAACGCATCCGCAGCGACGATTTGCTCGCCTCGGTCTTTCCCGACGTTGCCGCCTGCCAGGAAAATATTGAGGGCGACATCAAGATTCCCGATCACCCGCTGGTGCAGGAGGTGATGAAGGACGTTCTGACCGAGGCGATGGACATTGATCGCCTGCGGCGGGTGTTGGACGGCATTCGCAGTGGCGCGATTCGCTGCCTTGCGGTCGATACGCCGGTGCCGTCACAGTTCTCGCACGAGATTCTGAATGCCAATCCTTACGCCTTCCTTGACGACGCTCCGCTGGAGGAGCGGCGCGCGCGCGCCGTGCAAATGCGGCGCATGTTGCCCGAGGCGGTGCTGAATGAGGTCGGCAAGCTGGATCAGCAGGCGATTGCGCGGGTGCGCGACGAGGCGCGACCCGATGTCCGCGACAGCGACGAATTGCACGATATTTTGCAGACGCTGGTGGCGCTGCCTCTTGAGATGCCCGACGAGGACTGGCGCCAGGCGATCATGAGCTGGATGCCGCTGGCGAGCGAGCTATTGGAAAGCTGGAGGGCAGTGCGGGCGAGCGTTGTTTCAGCCGGCGACACTCGCCGCTACCTCGTCGCTTCCGAGCGCGCCAAGGACTTTGCGCTGATCTTTTCTGACGCGCAATTCGAAACTGCTCCTCCCGATCTGCCTTCCACCATCGCTACGCGCGATGATGCCTTGCTCGCCATGATCGCCGGCTGGATGATGCACTCCGGCCCCATCACGGCGACTGCATTGGGATATCGTCTGGGCTTGCCTGCCGATGTCGAGAAGGCCCTGCTGCGACTCGAGGCTTCGGGATCGATCCTGCGAGGGAATTTCACGGGGCTTCAGGCGAAAACCCCCGCCCAAGCAAACCCGGCTTGGACGGGGCACCCGCAATCAGAATTGGAGAACATCGAATGGTGCGAACGTCGCCTGCTGGCTCGCATTCATCACCTCACAGTCGCGACCCTGCGCAAGCAAGTCGAGCCAGTCACAGCGGCGCAGTTTATGCGCTGGCTGCTGCGTTGGCAACACCTCGCTCCGCAATCGCAACTCAGCGGCGAACGCGGCCTGTTGCAGGCCGTACGGCAGTTGCAGGGTTTCGAGATTCCCGCCAACGCCTGGGAGAAGCAGATTCTCGCACCTCGCGTAAACGAGTACGATCCCGCCGCACTCGATCAGCTTTGTCTGACCGGCGCGGTCGGCTGGGGACGGCTGTCGCCGCATCCGGCAACGTTGGAAGATTCCGGCGACGGACGCCGTCGCGTTGTTCCCACCAGTGTTGCGCCCATCACCTTCTTCGTCCGCGAAGAATCGGACTGGATGCAGCCACGCCTGAGCGACGATGAGCAAAACTTCGAGCGCGTTCTCAGCCCCGGCGCTCATGCCGTGCTGGAGTTTCTGCGACGCCGTGGCGCCTCGTTCTTCGCCGACATCGTGCGCGGCACCAGCAAACTGAAAGCTGAAATTGAAACTGCGCTGTGGGAATTGGTAGCGGCGGGCATGGTCACCGCCGACGGCTTCGATAATCTTCGTTCGCTCATCAATCCCAAGCGGCGCTTGGGCACAGGATCAGGCAAGACGAGCCGGCCTCGGCACACTTCGGGGCGTTGGTCGCTGTTGTATGGCGCGGAGAACACGGATCGCATGAAGGTTGCCGAAGCGACTGGCTGGATGCTGCTGCGCCGCTACGGCGTCGTCTTCCGAGAAGTGTTGGCGCGTGAATCCAACCTTCCCAAGTGGCGCGAGCTGCTGATCGCCTTTCGCCGGCTGGAAGATCGAGGCGAGGTCCGCGGCGGCCGCTTCGTCAGCGGATTTCTGGGCGAGCAGTTTGCGCTGCCGGAGGCGGTGGAGTCGTTGCGCGCCATGCGTAATCTGGCCGCCAGCGGCGAGGTGGTGACGGTGGCTGCTGCCGATCCCTTGAATCTGGTTGGCTTCATCGTCCCTGGCGAGCGAGTGGCTGCCATCTCCGGAAAGTACGTCAGCTTCCGCGACGGTATTGCAATCGAGAGCGATGAAAGTTGGCGTGTGGCCCAAATGACTTCGCCTGCACCGCAGCACATTGCCGCACAGGCGAATCAGTAGAAACGGCCGTCACGCAAACATCGCTGGCGAAGTTCCTGCTGCTGCGCCTTGGTGGTGCAGCCATCGAGGAAGAGCTTGTGCACGCTGACCAGGTAGCCAGTAACGCGCTCCCGCGGAGACAACAGCGTATACAGCCCGACCGCGGCAATGAAGCCGAGCATCGCGCAAACCTCCGACGTCAACCCCAGGATGTGCGGACCTCGAAGTGCGGGTATAAGAAAGCCGGCTACCCCGCCAAGTAGCCCGGTTGCCAGCGCCTGGTCGGTCCGGGCCAGCTTCTGCGCAAGTGAAAAGAGCCGTCTGAGCCCGTGTGACGCCTCACTCGCCGACGGCTGCAGTTTGGCTTTAGGCATACAAGGCTCCACCGGTTGTACCGCCTGAACCTGCTGCTGCCCTACCTTTGCGGTGCTTCAGTATCCCTTCCTTGTGGGCATCGTATGCGCTGGATTTTCGTGCTTCTTCCCAAGCGCGGGAGAGCGCGGCGTTGGCGGATTTTTGCTTATCCGCAGTTATCTTTGCGAGCGCAGCCATGACTGCGATGACCAGGGCCGCAGCCGGCCACAAGTGGAGACCGGCTCGAAGCAACGCGAGCGCAGCCACCACGGCCGAAAGCAGCATGAACTTCACAGGCGCTTTCGGCGGGGAATCCAACAGCGGCTCTGCGTCCAACTTGAAGCTACGCACCGCCTGCACTTTTTCGGCATCAGTCAATTCTTCGAAGAGTCTCTCGTCGCGCTGCTGCGCTTCGGCTACGGGCGCACAGGCAAATCGCACCGCCGGCTCGATGCTGTATCCCGGCGTCAAATTCGCGGGTCGGTAGCCCTCGACGTGCTGCATACGTTGTATAACACTCTGGTGGACGACGGCGCCTTCAGGCACATGCCGACGCAACCCCGGATGCCACACCCAGCCTGGCTTACCTTTGGTCTTAAGATAGCGGCGATGGGGTAGAACCTCCGTGATCCACCAGGGTCCCTGCAAGGATTGGTGCTCGCCGTCGGCGGGATCGGGAGGGACAAACCACATGGGCGAAGTGCGGCCAAGAACCAAGTCCACCCGACCCATGTCAAGTTTCAAGCCTTTGCCGGCCGCCTCCCCCAACATCCACTCGAGGGTTACCTTCGAGAGCCCACTTTCACCTTCGGGATAACTTCCGCCCACATCGGAGTGGACGCCGGCGAACCACACTTGCTTGACGTCCTGAGGGACGCGATATTCCTTGTTTTCGGGAGTGAACGGCTCGCCCCACAGGTTGTCGCGATAATAGCAGCGGCGTTCGTCGATGGAGACGGCGTGCCGCCCGTTCTTCATGATTGGGTTGCATGCAGTGTAAGGAAGCCTGATCGGGTCCCACACCCAGCCCACCGAGTTCACCGTATCCCAGACGCCGACAAAGTGCAGCAACACATCCCGCGAGTAAGTGTCTTTGAAACCCTCCGCCATCTCGAACGTGCGACTCATGCCCGCTGCTGAGCGGGTGCGCTGCGCGTACATGCGGAGGATGTAAGGAATCAGACCGTCGTTTCCCCTACACAGCAGGCCGAACATGCGCAGCAGACCACCGAGCGCCCGAACGGTGTAGGCGCCGCGGCTGAAGCCGAACAGATAGATCTGGTCGCCATCTGCATAGGTGTCCATCAAATAGCGATACGCGTCGCTAATGTTATCGAGAAGTCCGTAGCCGAAGGCGAGACCCTTCAACCGGTCCCAGCCCTCTTGAAAGCGGTTGCGCGCGGTAGCCGATCCCATGGTACCGACACCGGGATGGTAGTAGGCTACCTGTTCCTCGTTAACCATCAGAGTGCTGTAGAGCTTGACGACGTTGGAATTTTCAGTACCGTATTCGTTTCCGGTACCGTCACAACAAACCACTATGTTCTTCGCCGGCATGAAGCTCCGAACGGCCTCTAGGATGGCAGAACAATAGCACAACTCGGGTGTACTGAAGAGTGGACTGGCCTTGCAGGGGTGCGAGCCACGAGGTAACGAGGCTCGAAGCTCGCTCCTGGAATCGAAAAGCTACCCCATCGTGTGCACATGTTCGGGAGTGATCTTGTAGAGCACACGCTGCTCGCCCGGTTGGGCGAAGGGGTACTTGTCCTTGTCGAGATACTTCTTGGCCATCTTGTCGATGTGCTGCGGCGCGCCTTCCTGAGTGACTTCGCGCACGCGCCCGCGCACTTCGACAAAGCGATAAGGATTGTCAGGATCGATGACAGCCACGGAAACGCGCGGATCGCGTTTCATGTTTTTGTCTTTCAGGCGACCCACGGCGGTGTTTACCCAAACTTCTCCGTTTTGGTAGTCCACCCACACGGGATTGGTTTGCGGGCTGCCGTCGGGCATCAGCGTGCTCAGGCTGCCGAAGGCTTTCTTGTGGAAGAGGTCGAGATAATTCTCAGGAATCTTAGCGGGCATGACGGTCTCCTTGCGGAATAACGAACCACCGAGGTTTGGATTCCGGAACCATTGTATGGGGTGCAGAGATGCAAGTCATGGGGATCGCAGTGGCGGCCGACTCAGGCGTCGTTGCGACACGAGCCAGAAGCAGAGTGTCTCCGGAGGTACGTCCTCGGGCTCCAAGGTCCCCCCGCCTTTTATTAGTCCACTTGTCCCGAATTCAGCTACAATCCACACGGTTTCACCAGGAGGCTCGCGATGAAGCTTTATGTTGTCCTTTTTGTCTTAATTCTTGCTGCTACCGCCGCGCTCGCTGACGAGCACAAATCCGCCATCGCTCCCAATGCCTCGTTCGACAAAATGAAGGCGCTGGAAGGCGCCTGGGTAGGAACGATGATGGAGGGCGGTAAGGAATATCCCACGACCACTCGCTTCCAGATGGTTTCCGATGGCTCGGCGCTGATGGCGTGGCTCAGCGAGGGCACGCCGTACGAGATGGTCACCATCTTTCACCCGGACGGCAACGAGCTTATGGCGACTCATTATTGCGCTGCCCACAATCAACCGCGGTTCGTCGCCGTGTCCAGCGCCGACCCCAACCGCATCGTCTTTAAGTTCAAGGATGGCACCAACATTGGTCCGCACGACGGCCACATGCAGCAGGTGGCTTTCATCTTCGATGGAGCCGACCATCACATCGAAGAGTGGACCTATGTGGACAATCAGGGCAAGCTGACCACGGGAAGCTTCGATTTCAAGCGGAAGAAATAACTATCAGATGATCGTGATCGAGCGCGAGGGTGGAAGCGCCGGGCTTCACCGGGCGAACTCGCACGCTCCCAAGACTGGCCTTGGCCACGGTGACCACGGCTGAGGCCACCGTCGCATATCAGCAAGAGGAATGCATCATGGGGCAGATTGAACTCGAGCGCAAAGGCGCAGTATTGCAGGTTGCCATCAACCGTCCGGAGAAGAAAAATGCATTGACCGCGGAGGCGTACGACGGGCTCTCCGATGCCATCGAAAGTGCGGAAGCCGATGCCGGCATTCGCGTGCTCTTGCTGTACGGCAAGGGCGACGCTTTCACCGCGGGCAACGACTTGGAAGATTTCATGAAGCGGCCGTGGAAAGCACAGGCAGTACCGCCGGCGGTGCGCTTTATCCGTGCCGTGGCCGGCGCCAGAAAGCCTATCGTTGCTGCCGTCCATGGATTGGCCGTCGGCATCGGTACTACCATTCTGTTGCATTGCGATCTGGTATATGCGGCGGAGGACGCGAGATTCATGATGCCCTTCATCAACCTGGGTATCGTCCCCGAGGCGGCGTCTACTGTGTTGTTGCCACTGCTCATCGGGCGCCAGCGCGCAGCGGAGTTGTTCCTGCTGGGCGCTCCTTTAACGGCGCAACGCGCGTACGAGATTGGACTGGTGAATGGAGTGCTAGTCCGCGAGGAGCTGCTGGCAACCGCCGCCGCGATTGCCCAGCAGTTGGCGGCAAAACCTGCAGGAGCCGTGCTTGCCTGCAAGGAGCTGATGAAGCGTGCCCTTCGAGCGGAAGTGGAGCGCGCTTTGAAGGAAGAAGTAGAAGTGATCTCAGAACGGCTGGAGTCATCCGAAACCAAGGAGGCGCTGAGCGCATTTCTGGAAAAGCGCACCCCTGATTTTTCCCGGTTCTAGAGCTTGTTCCATGAATGGCAGCCGGGGGAAATAGCCGCGGCGCTCCCTCGGGATGACAACACTTATGAAACAAGCTGTTGTTGCATGGCGGTTGAATGGTGTAGTCCGAGGAACAACGGGACTGGCAAGCAGGTCTTGCGAAAACGGCGCTGGCGCCGCATTCCCTCCTTGACGCCAGCGCGCAGAAGGATTACCTATTGGGAATAGTGAAAGCTAGTCGGGGTAACATCTAAGATCTGGTGGCTGACGTGGTCATAGCGCAAGAGGTCTTCGAGCGGCTGCGGCAAGCAGCTGCGGCCGACCCCGGAGTACTTGCGGAGCTATGCCGTGAGTATGTGGCGGAAGCGCGGTCCACTATGGTTAGGCTTCGCCAGGCGCTGGCTCAACGAGATGCGGCGGAATTGCGCGAACGCGCCCACTATTTGAAGGGCAGCAGTCTGATGATTGGAGCCAAAATCCTGGCGCAATGCTGCACCACTTTGGAACAAATGGCGCGCGATTCTGACTTGCAGGCAGCGGAACCCGTGCTGGGTCAGGCTATGGCTGCTCTCAAAGCCGTGGAAGACGAATTGACCAGGGAGCTCGGTCCGGTGGTGCTTCCAGCCGAGGGATCAGCAGCCTAGATAAGATACATGAAGACCATCCCTCAACGAGGAAACAAGATGGCGGTGACGGCAACGCGGATACTGATTGCTGATGATCATCCTGTGGTCCGTATCGGTCTGCGCAACATGTTGTCGGCCGACTCCCAGATGAAGGTGGTGGCCGAAGCCAAAGATGGAATGGAAGCGCTCCACATGGTGCGCACGCTGCGGCCCGACATTCTTCTGCTCGATCTGGCCATGCCCAAGATGCCTGGCATGGAGGCGTTGCGGGAGCTGACGGGCGACAGCGCCGGGACCCGCACCATTGTCCTGACCGGGCAGGTGGACAAGCGGCAAATTCTGGAGGCACTGCAACTTGGGGCGCGCGGAGTGGTGCTGAAAGATGCGGTCGTGGCCCATCTTTCGGCCTGCATTCGTGCGGTGATGCAAGGCCAGTACTGGCTGGACGGGCGGCCAGTGCAGAACCTGGTGCAGGTGCTGCGTGACCTGACCGCACAAACCGCGCCGCCGCCGCGCAAGACCTTCGGCCTCACGGCGCGCGAGCTGGAGGTGGTCACCCTGATCACTGAAGGCTCGACCAACAAGCATATCGCCGAGACATTTGGCATCAGCGAAGAGACGGTCAAGCGCCATCTGACCAACATTTTCAACAAAATCGGAGTCGGGAATCGTCTGGAGCTGGCGCTGTTCGCCCTTAACCACCATCTGCTCCCACCCGCCGCCAGCACCGATGTCCAGTAGCCGAGAAAGCGTGCGGCGGAGCGAGCGAGGCTGAATTCTCGACCGGCTCCGCACTTCCGTCCTGATTCGAGGACCCGTTACTTTCCTGCTTCCGTCCACAAGTAAGCACTTTCCCAGCGGGCCGAAGACGGCTAGCTTAGTCAAAGAGTCTTACTATGGACGAAAGCCGCAAATGGGAGCCGACACTGAATTCAGTTGCCTTGCTGGAAGCTGTGCTCTGCGCCGACTGCGAGATCATCAGCAACAGCGGCGGTGAGACCTGCGAAGTTTGCGGCAGCCGGTCGCTATTGAGTTTGGGCCGCGTCCTGGGCGGATGCATTGAAGGCCAGCGCGCGACGTTGGTGGATGTGGATCCCAGCCGTTTTCGCAATGGCTTTACCGTGCTGGTGAATCCTGATGCGGCCGGCGTCCTGCAGCGCCAGCGGCGGCGAAACAGCAGGGGCTAAGAACACAGGTTTGTGCATCGCCTCTCCGCCCCGACGCTGGCCGCCGATCCCTGGCGGTCTCAATGTGACGCGTGAAATTACATCCAGCCAGCCAACGATCACATCCCACACCTGTTAACTGAAATCTTCCGAGGCTTTTATGGACCACGACAAACAGCTTCGTCAACAGCTTGCGAAGATGATGGATTGGCACGAGGCGCACGCCGACTTATCGGCGGCAGTTTCCGATTTTCCCGCCGAATTGCGTGGGCGGGTGCCGGATGGATTGCCGTACTCCGCCTGGCAGCTTCTGGAACAGGTGCGTATCGCATTGTGGGACATCGTTGAGTTCAGCCGCGATGCCCGGCACAAGTCGCCGGAATGGCCTGAAGGCTACTGGCCGAAGAAAGCAGCTCCGCCCAGTGAGGCAGCCTGGGAGCAGAGCGTCAAGTCAATCCGCGAGAACCTGGAAGCAATGCGGAAATTGATCAGCGATCCGAAGCGGGACCTGTTCGCACCACTTCCGCACGGCTCAGGACAAACGCTGCTGCGCGAGGCGCTGTTGATCGCTGACCACAATGCATATCACATCGGACAACTGGTGCTGGTGCGCAAGGCGCTGGGAGCGTGGAAGGGATGAAGAAGCAATTAGCAGTTGGCAATTAGCACTTAGCACTTAGCAACTGCGAGCGCAGGATGAGACGGGCAATTCGAAATGATGATTGGGAGCCTCTTATGTGAATAAGCCCTTGAATTCCCCAAGCTAATTGCCAAGTGCCAAGTGCGGCTTCTAAATCAACGACAGCGCATCGACATCCACTACAACATGGTTGCGCGGAATTCCGTGCGTGTCGGCGTGCGCGAGCATGGCGCGCAGCACCTCGTTCATGCGTTCGCGACTGGCCGACTTCAGCAGGAAGTGATAGCGATATTCGGTTTTGAGCCGCACGATGGCCGCCGCGGCCGGTCCCATCACGCGCATACCTTCCAGACGCGTGCTCGCGAACCACTTGCCCAGAATGCCTGACCAGGCCAGGGCTTCTTCGAGTTTCGGGCTGCGCACCAGCACGTTGCTGACCGCGCTGAACGGCGGATAGTGCATCCAGCTGCGAAAACGGATCTCTTTTTCGTAGAAGCCGCGATAGTCGTGCGCGGCAGCGAACTGGATAGCATAGTGATCGGGGAAGAATGTTTGCAGTACGACCCTCCCCGGCGTGTCGCCACGGCCGGCCCGCCCCGCGACCTGAGTCAATAGCTGGAAGGTGCGCTCGGCGGCGCGAAAGTCGGGGAAGCTGAGCGCGGCATCGGATGCCACCACGCCGACCAGGGTCACGTTGGCCACATCGTGGCCCTTGGCGATCATCTGGGTTCCCACCAGCAGATCGATTTCGCCAGCCTGCAGGGCGGCCAACATGCGCTCGAAATCGTCGCGTCCGCGCACCGTGTCGCGGTCGAGCCGCGCAATGTGTGCCTGGGGGAAAAGGCCGTGCAAAATGTGCTCCAGTTTTTCCGAGCCGGTGCCGAGATACTGAACAAACTCGCTGCCGCACTTGGGGCAGGTCTTCGGTGCAGGCCGCGTGTAGCCGCAGTAATGGCAGACCAGGCGATGCTCGCGCTTGTGATAGGTCATGGCGATAGCGCAGTTCTTGCAGTGCACCGACTCGCCACACTCGCGGCAGAGGACGAAGGCGGAATAACCACGCCGGTTGAGCAGCACCATTACCTGCTCGTGACGAGACAGGCGCTCGCCGATCTCTTCCACGAGCTTGCGAGACAGCACCTCGTCTTTCCTGGTGCGATGAAACTCCTCACGCATATCGAGGATTTCCACCTCCGGCAAGGGCCGTTTCTCGATGCGCTCGGGCAGCTCCAGCAACCGGTATTTGCCTTGTACCCCATTGTGGTAGGTCTCAAGGGAGGGTGTCGCCGAGCCCAGCACCACTGCCGCGTTGCACATCTTGGCGCGCATGACGGCAACGTCGCGCGCGTGGTAGCGCGGCATCTCTTCCTGTTTGTAGGAGTGGTCATGTTCTTCATCCACCACGATCAGCGCGAGGTCGGAAACCGGGGCAAAGACCGCCGATCGCGTACCTACCACAATATGGGACTCGCCGCCGCGGATGCGCTTCCACTGCTCGGCGCGCTCGTCATCGCTGAGGGCGGAGTGGAGGATGGCAACGTCGTCGCCGAAGATCTGATGCAGATCGGCGGCGACGGCGGGGGTTAATCCGATTTCGGGCACCAGAAGAATCGCCGAGCGGCCCTTCGCCAGCACAGCCTGCATGGCGGACAGGTAGACCGCGGTCTTGCCTGAGCCGGTGACGCCGTGCAGCAGCATGGGTAGAAACTTGCGTTGGTCGACCGAACCTACGATGGTTTCGAGTGCGGACTTTTGGGCGGGAGTAAAGAGAAATTCCAGCTTGCGCGGCTTGAGGCCGGACATATGGAAGCTGGCGGCCTCCTCGCTCAACTCAACAATGCCACGGCGCACAAGTGTCTGAAGCGTGGTGCGGGGGACGGCCAGTTCGCGCAAGCCCTCGAGCGGCGCGCGCTGATTTTCCTGCTTGCGCAAGTAATCGACGATGGTCTGCTGGTTGGCGTTGAGCTTGCCTTGGACCTGCTTCAAGGTTGCGATCTGCACCGTGCGGCTGGCATCGCGCACATCGCTGAGGTCCTCGCGCGCGATCCACTTCTTGCGCAGCATTGACTGCAGCACAGATTTCGTTGTTCTGCTGGCTGAACGGAGCGTCGCTTCGCGTACGATTTCACCGTCGGCAAGCCGATTCAATGCGGCATATTCGAGCGTTTGGTGCTCTGACCCGCGTTGTGAACGCAATGAAGAACCGGTCGTTGCTGCAGCATGAAGTGCAGCAATTCCTTTGTCGGTGATGCGATAGCCCAGTACGCGGCGGAACTCGGCTGAGAGCGGCAACATGGTGCGGAAGACTTCACCGAGGGGCGCGATGTAATACTGCGCGATCCAGCGGCCGAGTTCCATCAGTTCCGGCGCGAGCGCAGGGGTGGAATCGAGTACCTGGCTCAGGCGGCGGGTGGTGAACTTCGGCTCACGGTCGTGCAGCGCAGTGACGAGGCCGCACAGCCGTTTCTCGCGAAAGGGAACGATGACGCGGCCGCCCACCACAGGCTCAGGCGAGTTCTCGGGAATGCGGTAGGTGAAAGTGGCGTCGAGCGGGACGGGCACGGCCACATCGCAGAATTGCGGCATTAGCAGCCTAGCCAGCCTCGGGCGGGCGTTGTGGCGCGGTCAAGCCGAGAGAGCGCATCACCATCTGCAAATCTTTCCAGGCTTCTTTCTTCTGCCGCGGATCGCGCAGCAGAAACGCAGGATGGTAGGTTACCGCTAGTTTGTACTCGAATGGCTCGCCAGTGCCGGTGAGAGTGCGCGGCGGCGAAAAATCGTAGAAGCGTCCGCGCATGGAAGCCATTGAGTCATTTACGCCGAGCAGATTCTTGGCGGCGGTTGCGCCCAGCGCTACGATGACCTTTGGCCGGATGACTTGAATCTGCCGCATCAGGAAGGGGGAGCAGGTGTCGCACTCATCGCGCTCGGGGGTGCGATTGCCGGGGGGTCGGCACTTCACAATGTTGGCGATGTACACCTGCTCGCGCTTCAGGCCCATCGCCGCAATCATATTGTTCAGCAGTTGTCCGGCGCGGCCAACGAAGGGCAGGCCTTGCGCGTCTTCGTCGGCACCGGGACCTTCGCCGATGAACATCAGCTCGGCATGTGGATCTCCGGTGCCGAAGACGATCTGCTTGCGGCCAAGCTTTCCGAGCTTGCAACGCTGACAGTTGGGGCCGATGTCATCCGCAATGATGCGCAGCAGCGCGTCGCGGTCGGCATCGGCTGCCGCGACAGAAGCGGAGTCGTCGATTGCCGTTAAAGCAGCGTCTGCCTCGGCTTCGAGCAATTCATGCAGGACAGCGTCACCAGTATCACGACGGTAGAGTGGGCCGATGCCCAATTCGCGATAGAACTGGAGGCGGTCGCGGACAGCGTTGCGATCAAGGGTCATGTGCCGCTGGTCGATGTTGAGACGGTAAGCGCCTGCTGGCGCCGGAGGCGAAGGGCGGTGTCAAGGATCTTCTGCGCCACCTCAAACTTCGTCGCTTCAGGCACGAGGATGGTGTCGCTTGAGGTCACGATTGTCACCTCATTGCGATCGGAGTTGAAACCGATCTCGGGGCGCGAGACGTCGTTCAGCACGATGGCATCGATGCGCTTGTTGCCTAGTTTGGCGCGCGCGTTGTCCAGCATGTTCCCGGTTTCGGCGGCGAAGCCGATCAGCATAGGTGAAGTGTTTCCTGCGGCGTGGCGCAGGCTGCCGAGGTCGGCGAGGATGTCGGGGTTGGGCTCCAGTTGCAACTCCATTGCGTCCTGGCGCTTGATTTTCTGCTGCGAGACATTCTTGACGTGGTAGTCGGCAACGGCAGCAGCCATGATAATGAAGCCGGCTTGCTCCCAGCGATCGAGCACCGCGGTGCGCATCTGCTGCGCGGTTTCGACGAAGATGGTCTGGGCAGCACTCGGCGGCTGCAATGCCGTCGGGCCGCTGACGAGGATTACCTTTGCGCCGCGACGCAGCGCGGCTTCGGCAAGCGCATATCCCATCTTTCCGCTGGAGCGGTTACCGAGATAGCGAACGGGATCGATGGGCTCGTGTGTAGGTCCGGCGGTGATGAGCACCGTCTCGCCCGCAAAATCCTGCGCGATGCCCAGGTGCTGGAGGGTAGCCGCGACGATTTCCTCCGGTTCGGCAAGCCGACCCTCGCCGACCATCCCACACGCCAGATAACCGCTGCCCGGCTCGACAACATGCACGCCGCGGCGGCGCAGTATCTCCAGATTGGCCTGCGTCGCCGGATGCTGCCACATGTTGACATTCATGGCGGGCGCGATGATTACCGGCGCCGTGGTAGCGAGATAGAGCGTGCTCAGGAAGTCGTTGGCAATACCCTGCGCGAATTTGGCGATCACGTCAGCCGTTGCAGGCGCGACCAGCAGGCAGTCGATCGATTGCGCGACCGATATGTGTTCGACCGCCGAATCGAGATTGGGTTGCTCGGCTGACGACCCGAACATGCTGGTGATGACTTTTTCTCCGGAGAGCGCGGCGAAGGTAAGCGGGCGGACGAACTCCTGCGCCGCAGCGGTCATGACGACCTGCACCTGCAGACCGCGTTCCTGCAACTGGCGGACGATCTCAGCGGCTTTGTAGGCGGCGATGCCGCCGCTCACGCCCAAGGCGATTTTCATGGTGTCTCGTATGACCTGATGCGGCAAAGTGCTCTGGTGATTCGTGCTTTGAGTCCTTCACGGGCTGAAGCCCGCAAGAGAAGAAATCAAGAGAAACTTGCAACGGCGCACCTGAAGGTGCGCCCCTTCAAAGCACGCACCGTCGATCCAGCATTTCTCGAACCGTGCTGGGTGTCAGCTCGCCTGCAGACACTAGTCGTCGGCGTCGCCGCCTACCGGGCCGTCGTGCATTTCGCCAGCCGCCTCCATTGAAGCTGCAGCCGTGACCGTCGGGACCTCCCATTTCACTCTGCCGGCCTGGATCTCTTCTTCCGCGATGCGGCAGGGCTTGCGCGATTGCGGCTCCACGACCGGGCGAGCGCCACTCTGGATCTGGCGAGCGCGCCGAGCTGCCACCAAAACATAACGATAATTGCTATCGAAGCCTTCAATCAGTTTCATGCGTTACTCCGTAATCGCGGGAAATCGGGAAAGATCAAAGGTTGCCAAAATCGTTTCGACCTGCTTCATCATGGGCTGCCGCAGAGCGCGATCGGCAACCGCCAGCACCAGGTGGTCTTTCGAAGTCGGAGCGGTATGGGAGCGTTTCAGCCGCTCGGCTTCAACAATCGACTTGAGGACATCGATGGATTCCTCCAGCCGATCGTTGACCAAAATATAGTCGTACTGGGCGAAATTCTCAATCTCGTGGGAGGCGGTTTGGAGACGGCGTTGGATGATGGATTCGGTATTGAAAAGGCGCGCACCGTCGCCCATCAGTTGGCGCTGCAAGTCGTCGTCGGCCTCGGCGCGGCGCCGCAGCCGGCGCTCCAGTTCCTGACGAGACGGAGGCAGCACAAAAATACTGACGGCGTCCGGAGCTTTGCGCTTCACCTGGGCCGCGCCCTGCACATCGATGTCGAGCAGCAGATCGTGACCGCGCGCCGCCGCCTCGCTCAGGAACCGCCTCGCCGTTCCGTAATAGTTGCCGAAGACCTCAGCCCACTCCAGAAACTCGTCTTCGCGCATCATGCGCTCGAATTCGTCGCGGCTGATAAAGAAGTATTCGCGTCCCGACTGCTCGCTGCCGCGCGGGGGACGGGTGGTATAGCTGATGGAGAATTCGAGGTTGGGCACAATGCGGCGCAGCTCGTTGGTGAGCGTCGATTTGCCCGAGCCTGAAGGCGCCGAGATGATGAAGATGATTCCGCTCATTCCAGGTTCTGTATCTGCTCGCGCGCCTTCTCGATTTCCGACTTCATGGCCAGTCCCACCTCGGTGATGCGCAACGCCTCGCCGGCCACGCCGGTGGTCTTCGACATCAGCGTATTGGCTTCGCGGTTCATCTCCTGCAGCAAAAAGTCGAGCTTCTTGCCGACCTCGCCGCCGGCGTCGAGCAGGGAAAGAAAATGCTGGATGTGGTTCTTCATGCGCACAACTTCTTCCTGAATGTCGCTGCGCTCGGCCAGCACAGCAGCCTCTTGCAGGATGCGGTCGTGATCGACATGGGTGCCCAGCAATTCCTGCAAGCGGCCATGCAGCTTTTCCTGATACGCCTTGAGCACGCGTCCGCGAAGCTGGTCCACTTCACGGGTGGCCGAGGCCAGATGAGTCATACGGTTGCGCAACTCCGCAACTGCGCCGCGGCCCTCTTCCTCGCGCATCGTATTGAGGCGCTCAATGCACTCTTCCAAAGCTGCTGTTACTTGCTGCTCCAGAGCGGCCATGGCGTCGCCGTCCTCGGCTGCGTTGAGCGCGCCCGGCAGCTTGAGCACGGCGTTGAGATCAGGCTCGGCGCTGACCCCAAACTCCTCGGCAACTTCGCGGAAGGTGCGCAGATATCCGCCGACGAGATTGCGGTTTACCGCGAAGGCGGCAGCGCCGCTGCGCTCCAGGCTGAGGGTGACCTCGATATGGCCGCGATGCAGGCGCTCTTTCAGCACCCGGCGGATTTTCATCTCCACCGGATCGAGCTCGCCGGGCAGCCGCAAATGCAGATCGAGAAACCGGTGGTTCACCGATTTCAGGCTCAGGGTCAAGGTGAGCTGGTCGTCCACGTTGACTTTCACCTGGGCATAGCCGGTCATGGAGCGGATGTTCATGGCGCGCGGTTACCCTGTCCCCGAAGTTGCCTCGATATCCTCGAACTGCAAATCATACAATCGGCGATAAGTGCCGGTCCGGGCCATCAGGCACTCATGTGAGCCCTCGTCGGTGATCATTCCATTTTCCAACACCAGGATGCGATCGGCGCGGCGCACGGTGGAGAGCCGGTGAGCGATGACAAACACAGTGCGACCGGCCATCAGGTTTTGCAGCGCAGATTGCACCAGTGCCTCGCTCTCCGAGTCGAGCGCGGAGGTAGCTTCGTCAAGGACCAGGATGGGCGCATTCTTCAGGATGGCGCGCGCGATGGATAAGCGCTGGCGCTCGCCCCCGCTTAGACGCAAACCACGCTCGCCGATTACGGAATCGTATCCGTCGGGCAGGGCCATGATGAAGTCATGCGCCAGCGCCGCGCGGGCGGCGTCTTCCACGATCTGCCGCGAAATCTGCGGCTGGCCGTAGGCGATGTTGTTGCGCACGGTGTCGTTGAACAGGATGGTGTCCTGGGTCACGATGGCGATCTGCGAGCGGAGCGATGCGACGGTGAGATCGCGAACGTCGTGGCCGTCGATCAGCAATCGCCCACGGCTGACATCGAAGAAGCGGGGCAACAGGTGGACCAGGGTGGTCTTGCCGGAGCCGCTGGAGCCCACAATGGCCACCACTTCGCCGGGGCTTACCTCCAGGCTGATGTCGCGCAGTACCTCACGCTCGTCCTCGGCTTTGGAATAGACGAAGTGGACATGCTCGAAGCGGATGCTGCGGTGAAAGGGAGCCAGCTTGATTGCGTCCGGCTTCTCGCGGACCTCGTCCTGGGCGTCGACGAACTTGAATATCTGCTCGGAAGCGCCCAGCGCCTGTTGGAAATTGTTATTGAACTGGCCAAACTTGCGCACCGGCTCGTACAGCTTGAAAACGGCGATGATGAAAGCAATGAAGAAGCCTTCGCTGAGGTAGCCATGCTTGATATTGTCGCGCCCCAGCAGGATGAGCAGCACAATGGCGATGGCGCCAAAGCTATCCATGATCGGCGAGTTGAGGGCAAAGGCCGCCGCAGATCGCAGGTTGGCCTTAAACAGACGCCGCGCGGCCTCACGGAAGCGACTGGTCTCCCAGGACTCCATGCAGAAGGCCTTTACGATGCGGATGCCGGTGATGGTTTCGTGCAGTAACTTATGGATTTCGGCTAGCTTGTCCTGACCCTTGCGGGTGGTTATACGCACCCGGTCGCCCACCTGGCTGGCGGAAGCGATGACGAAAGGCACAAAAATCAGCAACACCCAGGTCAAGCGCCGGCCCAATCCGACAACCGCTGCGGCAATGAAGATGAAGGTAAAGAACTGCTGCAGGAACTCAGCCAGCACGCTGGACATGGCGAACTGCACCCGCTCCACGTCATTGACGATGGCCGATAGCAGGGAGCCGGTGGAGTGCTTCTGGAAGAATCCCACCGAGCGGCGCAAGGTGGCGGTGTAGAGTTGGTTGCGCATATCGGTAACCATGCCAAAGCCGGCATAGTTGGCCAGATAGGTGCCGCCATAATCAAACAGGCCTTTAAGCAGGGTGGAGATAATCACGGCAAAAGCGACGACGGACCACACGTTGTGCAAGTGCTGGGGAACGAACAAACGCAGATCCAAGCGGCGGCCAAACACTGGAACCGGCAGCAAGGGAAGAGCGCGCGACTGCGAGGCCGGATTGAGCACCTGGTCGAGGACAGGACCGATGAGCAGTAGGCGAAAGGCGTCCAGCAGTCCCACCAGGGCCATCGAGATAACCGAGGCCAGCAGGTAGAGCCAATAGGGCTTGAAGTATCGGAGAAGGCGATTCAGTCGACCCATAATGTGCTGCGATCTGCGCCAGGACGCTGGGGAGCGCAGCGCAGGCCAGAACATACTCGGACGAATCAGTGCTCGCTCCCGATTCTACTGGATTTGCTGATGCGAGGGAACGGTAAGCAGCAGCACACGGGGCTCAAGCGCGCTTTCGCTTTGGTTCGTTCAGCCACTGGCGGAGATGCTGGTCGACTCGGGCCTGCCAACCTCGGCCGGAGGCGCGCAGCTTGGAGACCACATCGCGCGACAAGCGAATGGAAATCAGTTCCTTGGTGGGCATCTTCTGCGCCCCGCGATGTTTCTTCAGGGACAGGAGTTTTTCCTGTTCCTTCCTGGGTAGGGCGGTGAATGGGATGGCGCGTTTGAAATCCTCGCTAGTCCATTCCGGATTGACATCGTCGATCATTTCAGGATCGGGTCGCGTCTTCATAAATCTTCACCTCTCTGCGATTCGCCCGCCGCAGACTGATCACCCGCAGTGTTTCGCCGCGGACGGTATAAACCAACGCGTATAGGCGCTCTTCAATGTAGCCGATAGCGCGAATACGGCGCTCGCCATAGTTGTAGCGATTGTCCTCAACGTAAACCGCCGTCTCGAAATCGAAGTCCGCCGTCAGCTCAAAGGAAAGACCGCGTTCGCGAATATTGCGCTCGCTCTTAGCGGGATCGAATTCGATCTCCCCGATTTTATTGTATGTACAATATTGGACGTTATTGAATATGAATCGCGCACCGACTGCCCGGCGCGACCGCGTTTCGCGATATTCGTCGCACCACGAATTTGGGTTATGGCTGGTTCCCTCGTTTCTCGCGGAAGAAAGTTTGCAGCAGGTCCATGCAGCGCGCCGCCAGCACGCCTGAGCTGACTTCCACCGTGTGGTTCAGCTTGGGATGATTGAGGACCTGAAGCATGGAATGTACCGCACCGGCCTTGGCATCTTCGGCGCCGTAGATCAGGCGGCGAATGCGTGCGTGGGTGATGGCTCCCGCACACATGGCGCAAGGCTCGACCGTAACGTATAGATCGCAGTCGAGCAGGCGGTAGTTGCCGATGGTCTGCCCGGCTTCGCGTAGTGCGAGGACTTCGGCATGGGCCGTCGGATCGTTGGCGCTGAGTGGACGATTGCATCCCCGCCCGACGATGCGCCCGTCATGCACGACGATCGCGCCTACCGGAACCTCGCCTAACGCGAGGGCACGCCGGGCCTCGCGCAGGGCTTCCTCCATCCAGAGCTCGTCGGGTTTAGCCATCAGCTCTCAGCCATCAGCCGTTAGCTTTGACCAAGCACACGGGTTTGGCTGACGGCTGAAAGCTGACAGCTGACAGCTACGACTCTCGCAACATAATCCTCTGCACGGCAGTCGAGCGGCCGGTCTCGGCGTCGCAATCGATCAGCGTGGCGCAAAGCCGCACGTCGCCGGTCGCTGGCTCGAAGCGCGATGGCATATTGGTGAGGAAGCGCTGCAAGATCAATTCCTTCTGCACGCCAATGACGCCGTCATAGGGGCCTGTCATTCCAACGTCGGTTTGCACCGCAGTGCCTCCGGTCAGCACTTGCTCATCGGCGGTGGGAACATGGGTATGGGTGCCGAGCACCGCAGTCGCGCGTCCTTCCAGATACCAGCCCAGGGAGAGCTTCTCTGACGTGGCCTCCGCATGCATGTCCACGACAATGACCTTCGCCGTAACCTGCTTCAGCAACTTGTCGGCCAAGCGAAAGGGATCGTCGTTGTGGGCCATAAACACGCGGCCTTGCAGGTTGATGACGGCGTAAGCAACGCCGCTGCGGGTGCGTCCCTCATACCATCCGAAGCCAGGCGAGCCGGCAGGATAATTCGCCGGCCGGAGCAGTCGCCGCGCCAGCGAGGCCTCATTGCCGATGGCCGAGTTCATGTAGTCGATGATCTCGCGCTTGTCCCAGATGTGGTTGCCGGTGGTGATGACATCGATGCCCAGCTCGAACAGTTCCTCGGCGATTTGCGGCGTGATGCCGAAGCCGCCGGCGGCGTTCTCCCCGTTGGCGATAGTGAGATCGACGGCGTGCTCCTGCTGGAGCCCGGGCAGTCGCTGGTGAACGATGGTTCGGCCCGGCCTGCCGAAGATGTCTCCGACGAAGAGTGTTCGCAAGGGGCGGCGTTCCTTTGGCGCTAGTAAATTCGATGGTAGCACGCGAGCAGAGGGAGATTGGACAGCGCTCGGATGCTGGTTTTAGTAAGACGCGACGTAACCATGTGCCGGAGATCCGATTCCGATTACTTGTGATAGGGCCTGACTACAACGATTCCCGAGTCCGTGCACTATCCCAAGATTGCGTGGGTGATCACCCGCCACCAGTAAGGATTGATGCGCCACAGGTATAGCGCGAGGTTTTGGCCAACGATCACCGTGGGCAAAGCATAGAAATACACCTTATGCACACGCCCATCCACAACCACATCGCGCACGACCCCGAGTACGATCAGAAGGTCCACGCAAACAAAGAAGAGGAGATGTTCGAAGAAGAAATCAAAGCGGGCAATGGCGGCGTCCATGAGCCCGGCGGTTGCGACGAACATGAGCCGACGATGGTATTCCGGCCTTCTCCTCCAGTAGATGGCAAGCGCAATGATCACAGCAAATGCAATCATGCCGTAGAACGGGATCGCCAGAAAAGCATCCGCGTCACTCACATGGAGTACCACTGCGTCAAAGCGCGCCATGACGATGCCGATCGCAATGCCCAGCGGGACCATCACCGCGGCCAGTCCTGCTCCAAACCAGCCTAAGGAGCGATGCCACCTCACTTTGTGAACGCGGACCAGCATGGACTGAGCGATGAAGAAGGCCACCCAACTCGCGAATACGGCCCCGTGAATCCAGAGCAGGAAGGGCCTGGGAGGGGCAGCGTGGAAGAGACTGTCATTGATCGTACGACTGAAGCCCCACACCACCAGAGTGGCGAACAGCAGCGACATCGTGAAGTAAAAATATCTGCTCACGAACCGCTTGAACTGGTTCCCGGTGCTGGTTGCTCTTCCTCGGACCGCTGCAGGTCCTACATGTTCTGCGGTAATGAAAGGGACAGGCATAACGTTCCTTTATCTGCGAGGCTCCGCCCTCCGGACCGTGACACAGTTTAGCCTAGATGGGTCTCTAGGTGGCGCGCAAAAGTTCCATTTCGCAAATAACAGGGTTTTGTCTCATTCGCGATTCTTTCAGCGCCCCGAATGCCAATCGTTTCGCCTCGGGCGAAAGTGCTGGACTGGCGGTCCTGCCTTACGCGCCCTTTACTCCCAGCGCCGCCGAGCCGCCAACCCATTCCAGGTTCTTGTTGTGGTCGACACCCATCATAATGCCGCGGCCCATGCGCACCAGCGTCAGCACCGGCGTGAGCTGGCCACCCTCAGGCCACACGTACATCATGCGAACTTCCATTTGGGTTGGGCCGTGCGGCGTTTGGATCACCGGCTCAAACTGCACCCGTTCCTGGAGAATGTAGTTGTGACGCTGCTCGGGCGGGATCGCGTCGATGTCCGACTGCGTGGGCGCGAACTTGATTCCGACTCCGGCAAACGAATAGAGCGGCTTGAGCAGATAGTTGTGGTGATCTAAAGGGATTCCGCCAAGCTGATCGAGGAACCATGTTTTCGGAACGCTCGGATGTTTGAGATACGGAATGGAAAACTTGCTGATGCGGAAATACCAGTTGGGATGTCCAGCCCATTCGACATCGAGCTCATCGCGCAGATCGAAGGGCAGCGTGACTCCCTTGCGCTCCAGTTCGTCGACGATGCAGCGGTTATAGATGCGCCGGACTTCGATCTCGATCTCGCGTCCGTCTTTTTTTTGGCGATAGAAGAGCCGCCGGCCGCGCTTCATCAGCGACAGAATGTCGACGATGGCGATGCCCAGCTTGCGCTGGGTGATGAGGAAATCCGGCAGCGTCTTCTGATGCTCAGGATCAATCTCCATCAAGATCACGTTCGCTGGGTCGTGATCGGCGACGATAAGTTGGCGCAACAGCCGCCAGTATGAGTCATCGTTGTGGCCGCTGAGATAAATCCCCAGATCAGGTGACAGGCCATACGACTGAACATACTGATGGGCCGCTGTTGACTGATATCCATAGAGGGAAGGGAAGGCTTGCAACTCGACGAGCTTGGGCTCCAGTTCGCCGTTGGCATTGCGCACCAGACCGAAGTCCACCTGCACGAACATCGGCAGTGGAGCTTCGTTCGGCACGTTGTACTGGGGAGGAACGGCGGCATCCGAGGCGCGGCGATATTCGGGATTGTTGACCAACTGCGCGACCAATTGACGGCCATCCTCGGCCATCTGATCGAGCAGGCTCTGAGGGACGAAGCAGGGTGTCTCAGATACGCGAAAGTCGACGTGCGTGCCGGCGGCTTCATCCAGACGGTGGAGAAACTGGCGGTACTTCGCAGCCGTGAAGTTGCGGTTGAATTCCTCGCGCAGTGCCGGAACCATGGTCAGGCCTCGATGAGGAACCGCCCTTGCTGCATGATTTGCCGGCCGTCGACCCAGATGTCGAATTGCGTACCGACCACGTCGATGTGGGTGGAAGAATACCACTTGGCACCAGTGTGCTCGCCGTAAGGATTGCCGAAGGCGATGTGGATGCCGGGGAATTTTTCATCCTGAAGAATCTGCCCGATGACGTGGGTCAGCTCGATGTTGGTGCCGATGGCGAACTCGCCCACCAAATCGCTGTTTTCGTCGGTGTGGGTGTAAGCCCAGAATTCCTGCTCCAGTTCTTTGTTCTCGCTGGAGACTTCGGTGATGCGGTTGTTCTTGATGCGAATGGTCAGCGGCTGGCGCGCCAGGTCCCGATACTTTTCGCAGAGATAATCTCCGACCACGCCGTCGACGACGCAGACTCCGTTCACTTCTCCGGGGGTAGTGAATACCTCGCCGCCGGGAAGATTGCCCCACTTGTCGCGGCTGATGATGCCGCTGGTCTTGATCCAGCGATAGCCGGGATTCAGCGTGGCCGTGAAATCGCTGCCCGCGGGATTGGTCGCGCGAATCTCCTTGGCGCGGCTGACGACGTCGATGACCTTGCGGCTGAGTGCGTCAACCTTGTTGTAATCCGCGCGCATGCCTTCCAGCATGATCTGGCGATTGATGTTGACCATGTGGGCGTGGCGCATCCTGCGCCGATTGACGATGTCGGTCATCTGCATGCGCGACTTCAGCTCGTTGCGCTGCACGCGGACGGCGAAGATGCTGACATCGCTGGTCTCCATGTCCGCGGCGATTTCCGATGGAAGGCCGGTCAACGGGCGCGGCGCCAGATCTTCCAGCACGAAGGCTTTGAACGGCGAGCCCAGGGTCAACAGTTCGTGCGCGATGCTGGCAGCGATGTCGCGGCAGGCGTTGTCAGTGATGAGCGTGACCTTCTCGCTGGGCTGAATGCGCAGGCAGGTGTTGACTGCGTTGCGAGCGCCCGGCGAGAGTTGGGGATCGAAAGAGGTTTTGGTGAGGTCGGTGAGAACGGGTTGGATCAAGTCAATCCTTTCATGCAATTCGTTTAGCGGTTGTCATCCTGAGCTTCGAACCGCAGGTCCTTCGACTGCGCGTCCGCCCGACCCGCAAAACAGCGGGTCGGAAAACCACGCGGACACTACGCTCAGGATGGCAATAAAATCAAGAAATTGGTAACGACGCAGCTAAAGTTGCGCCCCTTCAATACCTATTGTCCCGCCGCGGTCTGCTCGAAGACGCCTACGCGAGTTTCGCTGACCATGTAATCCACAACTTTCTTCAGGTCGCCGGTTTGCTCGAACACCCTCAACTGGCGGTCGGCGCCGGTGCCCATCTTGAGCATTTCGTGAATGTAATTGATTTCCTCGCGCGAGCCAAGCTCATCGACCACATCGTCGATCAGGTCGAGGTATTCGGGTATCAGCTGACGCAGCGGCACTTCTTCTTCCTTGCCAAAGTCGATCAGCTTGCCGTCCAGCCCATAGCGTGAGGCGCGAAACTTGTTTTCCGAAATCAGCGCGCGTCCGTAGATGCGGTAGCTTTTGTTGGAGGCATGCAGCTTGTACAGCATGGCCACGGTCGCCTGGATTAATGCGGCGATGGCCATGGTTTCGTCGAGCCGCATGGGAATGTCGCACACCCGCACTTCCAGCGTGTTGAAGAAGGGATGCGGCCGGATGTCCCACCAGATCTTCTTGCCGTTATCGATGCAGTTCGTCTTCGTCAGCAGGTTGACGAAGTTTTCATATTCCGACCAGTTGGAAAAGGTGTCGGGAATTCCGGTGCGCGGAAAGCGCTCGAAAACTTTCACGCGATACGACTTGAATCCGGTATTCATGCCCATCCAGAAGGGCGAGTTGCTGCTGAGCGCCAGAATGTGCGGCAGAAAATAGCGCATGGAATTCATGATGTGGATGGCGGTGTTGCGATCTTCTATGCCGATGTGCACATGCAAGCCGAAAACCAGGTTGGCGCGCGCGATCAGTTGCATGTCCTCCACCACGCGCTGGTAACGCTCGTCGGGATAAATCTCCTGCATCTTCCAGTCGGAAAACGGATGGGTGCTGCCCGCCGCCAGCCACATGCCGCTCTCGCCGGCCAGAGTGATCATCTCGCGGCGAAGGGCGCGAATATTTTCCCGTGCTTCTTTGACGTCCTTGCAAACCCGGGTGCCCACCTCGATGACGGACTGGTGCATCTCCGGCTTGACCGCCTCATGCAGCGCCATCTTCGCCTTGGGCAAGATCTCGGAGGCGATGTGCGAGCGCAGGTCGCGGGTCTGCGGATCAATCGTCTGGTACTCCTCTTCGATTCCGATGCTGAGGCTTGGATGAGTCATTGGCTTTATCCCTTGCTCGCTCGCTTGCGTGCTGGCTTGGATGCGGGCGCGGGCGCAGTGTCCGACTCGGCCGCGTCGCCGCGGAGAAAGGCACTCCAGCGATACTCCGGAATTTTGCCAGTATGCTGCCTGGCTTTGCGGACTGCCAGATCAGCGACATGATTTACGATCCAGTCGAAGTTTTCCTGGCCGACAGAATTCACGTCCGCGTCGGGCGCGGGATTCATGAAGTCGATGGCGTAGGGAATTCCATCCTCGCAGGCGAATTCCACGGTGTTGAGGTCATAGCCGAGCGCGCGGCACAGGGTGAGGCAATCGCGCTCCACGCGCGCGATCAGCCCGGGATCGGTGGGCGGCGGATTCTTTACATAGCGTTCCTGGAACGGCGCCGACGGATCGTAGTGCATGATGTGGACTTTCTCCTGTCCCACAACGTAGCAGCGGAAGTACTCCTTGAACTTGACGCCGCGCTGCAAGGTCATGCAAAGGTCGCGCGACTGATCGTAAGCGTTGAAAAACTCTTCCGGCGAATTGACCTTATAGACATCTTTCCAGCCGCCGCCGTCGAACGGCTTCAGGAACGCAGGAAAGCCGACATAGCTGAAGATGCTGTCCCACGGCATCGGATATTGTAGGTTGCGCATGGAGCGGTCCGTGGTGCCCGGCGGATGCTCTTTGTGCGGAATAAGCACGGTCGGAGGAATGGCCACGCCCAGCTTCTCGCCCAGCGCATAGTTGAAGAACTTGTCGTCAGCGCTCCACCAGAAGGGATTGTTGATTACGGTTGTCCCCGAGAGCACCGCGTTTTTCAGGTAGGCGCGATAAAACGGAATGTCATGCGAGATGCGGTCCACGATCACGTGGTAAGGAGAAGGCTCGGCCATGCGCACCTCGCCGACCGTGGCCAGTTCCGCATGAATGCCGGGCTCGTCGAGGGAGTTGATCTTGTCGACCAGCGCGGGCGGAAAGGTCGTCTCCATGCCGAAGATGATTCCGATTTTCTTCACGATGGCTCCTTCGCCGGCGACACTCGTCCCTTGTCTTCGATCAGCAATTGTATGTGAGAAGCCCGGAAAAACGTGCGAATGGGACTCCGAGTATTGTAGGCGAAAGTGTGGGCGATGAGTAGGGGAGACAAGGTGCTATAGGGGGCCCTCGACTCCGGCGGCCAAAAGCAGGCCGCCGTCGCTCGGGATGACACCATATCGTTGGGCCATGTACTTCGGAGGGTCCCTGACATCTACTGCACCACTACCCCGAGGGAGCGGGCGTTTGGCGCGAATGCTGAAAGGAACCGACGTTATTGCAGGTAGTAAATTTGCACCTGTTCGGAAAATCTGGTGTGGGCGAAAATGCCTGCGCGATAAATCTCCTTCAGTGTCTTTTCGTCCGGCTCAATCAGTGCCGACTCGGCTTGATGCTGGCGCAGATCGTCCACCGTCCAGAACTGCAAGGGATAATACTGCGAAAGATTGAGCTCCAGGCGCTGGTGAAGATAAGGATCGGGGCCGGCACTGGCTTGCCGGTTGAAATCGGAAGGCAGCAAAAGAACGCATTGCTCGGGATGATCGGAATACTGTTGCGCCTCGAGAAACAGGAGAGGTCCGGAGAAGACGAAGTAGCGTTTGCCTTCGAGGTGCACCGCACTTTCGAGCTGCAGGAAGGAGCGAATGCCCGTGGCCTCGACTTTATCGGGGTGATACACAACTGTAAGTTGCTGTCCCACGCCCCAGGCCGCCAGCAGCACAAAAATTCCCACCGACACCCGCTTTGCCGCGCGAAAGTGCCGCCACACGAGAAATGCGAACGCCACGGCTACGCCGGGAAGTACGCCGATGAAATAGCGGCTGTAGAAGGCATTGGTCTTCCACTCGGCTACGACGAACGCGGCCAGCGGAATGCTGAGGAACAGCCAGCCAATGGCCTCGGCGGATGGCATCGGCGGAAGAGTGGTTTCCTTGGCGGTGCTGGAAGCGGAGAGCACGATCCAAATCACGATCAACGCCAGCAGGAACAATCCGTCAGGAAACAACTGCGAGAAAATGACACGCAGCTCGGCGAACGATGGGCGGTTCCAATAGCCGCCAGAAAACTTGCGCGAGAAGGACAGAATGAGGGGCGAAAGCAGTAACACCGGAATGACGGCGCCCACAAATCCGGCAAGCAGTTTCGACGACGGCCGATGTCCAGGCTTCCAGCACAGCAGCTCCCACACGACATAAGGCGCCAGACACATGGCGAAGTAATAGTGGAAGCAGACACCGGCGAAGAAGGCGGCGCCAAAAACAATCGTCGGCCATTTCCTGTTCGCACCAGCGTAGGTCCACGCCCAAAGCGAGAGTGCCGCCAGCATGAAGTAGATGGCATAGGAGCGCGCCTCGTAGCCGTAGTAAGGCAGGAAGGAACAGGTCGCGATAGCAAGCGCAATCAATCCGTGCAGGCCGTCGGTGAGGCGGCGAGCGCAATCGAAGATCAGCAACAGGCCGATCACCATGGCCAGCGCCGAAGGCACTCGGGCCGCGACATCGCCAGGTCCAAAGAGCGAATCGAATACGCGCACCAGCATGTAGTACGCCGGAGGCAGAGCATCGACGCCATTGCTCAGGGCGCTCCAGATTGCCGTCCAGTTGGGCAAACGGGCAATGTGCAACGTGAACAATTCGTCGAACCAGAAGACACGATGAGACGCGATGTCGATGCTGGTGACGAGGTAGAAGGCCGCCAGTAATCCCGCGACAATAAACGTCCACAGGCCGCCCGCGTTGGAGGCGCGTGCTGCGCCATCAACGCGCTCGACATTGTGAAGTGCGGCACTGCGCGAAATTTTTCCGGTTGAAGTCTGCATGTCTCCCCTGGTGCTGTAACGGCCGCGGACAAGCGCGGCGAGCGCATCAGCGCTTGCCTTACTCCGGCTCGCGAGTTCAGCACGCAGACTTGTCGACGATGAGCTCTAGCTTGCGAGTATGACAGGAATTTCCGCAATCGCCAAAACATCGATGGGCGAGGATAACCTCGACAGTGCTGGCGCCTTTACCCGCTGCTTCGGGCAGGAGTAGATTGTTGGAAAGACCAAGGAGATGGAGTCGGAGCAAAGATGAGCATCTCGATTCAACCCGCTCTGGAAGCAAGGCTTCGTGAGAGAGCCGAGGCGGAAGGACTGAGTTTAGAAGCCTACGTCGAGCGTCTTGTCCGTTCCGATGAACAGGCGCACGAAGAGTTGGAGCGCCTTGCTTTGGAAGGCGTGAACTCCGGCGAGCCAATCGAAATAAACCTGAGCTCCTGGCAGGAGAAACACCGTCGCCTCGACGATCGGTTGAAGAAGACCGGAACGCGGTGAGCGTCCGCTACGTGATTCGGCCAAGGGCCGATGAGGATCTGGAAGAACAGGCCTATTATTACGCGATGAGAGGAAGTCCGGAAACGGGCCATCGCTTTCTGGTCGCGGCGCACGAGACCTTTTTGCTACTGACTACGCAGCCTGCGATGGGATGGCTGGCGCGCCTGCAGGATCCAAGGCTGAAGACCTTGCGAGTCTTTCCAGTAAACGGGTTCAAGAGAACCATCATTCTTTATCGCACGGCTCCTGATTACATCGACATTCTCCGAGTCGTACATGGGTCGCGCAATCTTCAGGCCCTTCTGCGCCGCGCAGGTCTTGGACAGTAACACGCCCGAAGCTGCGTTGCCTCTCGCTTCCCGGCGTCGCAATGTTTCCACGTCAAGGTAGAATGTCTCTCGTCTATGGGGAAGCTCCAGGCTGCGCCAAGCCAGCACCGCTCGCGGATCTCAGCCATCGAGCAGCGCCGGTTTCGGCGGCTGCGGAAATATTGGGATTTTCTGGCGGTGGTGCTGCTTGTACTCGCATCGTTTCCTACGGTGTGGCTGACGCAGCGCACGGTAACGCTCGTCCCCAACCTCGGCCTGATCGACGACAACTGGCATCTGGACAGCAGCTTCAAAGCCCTGCACGGCATGTGGATTGGCCGCGACGTCGCATTCACCCACGGTCCCATCTTCCAATGGCTATCGTCGATTCCGGCGCGCTCCATGCCGTTGTCTTTTGGAGAGCTGTATGCAACGTGGAACACGGTGCCGCTGTGGTGCGCAGTAGTCTTTGTCTATCTCGCACTCCGTTTACTTCTCCCCGAACAACCGTCGTGGAAGCGCTTCGTGCTTTTGCTGCTGCTCTCGTCCTTCTGGGAAACATCGCTGCGGACGACGCTGCCTGTGCTGCTGTTTGCCGTCTTTCTGCGCGTCTGGTACGCGGTCAAGGATGGGCAGGTCCGCAGCATGTTCGGTGGAGTTGCCGGAGCGTTGCTGTGCGGAATTGCGTTCCTCGTCGCGGGCGATACTGGCGTTTATGCAACGGCAGCATGGTTCATTTGCTTGGCCGCGATCGCCGTGGAGACGAGGCGCGAGCGCTTCGCCGGTAAGCTGCTCACCGCTCTGCTGGCGTTCGTCGTTTCCGCTCCGGTCTTTGCCATCGCGATCAACTGCTTCCTGGCCAGCCCGCTTGACTTCAAGTTCTGGCGCGATTCGCTGGCGCAGGTCGCGGTCTATCGCTGGGCCACGCCGGCGGCGATGACCGGCCAAGGAACGGCACATTTTGTCGGCGGGCTGGTGATTGCATTGGCGATCTTCCTGGTGCGCTTCGCGACCCGTGGCAAGTCCTCGGTCGCCATCACCCAACGCACGGCTTTCCTGTTGGGCGCTTTTGTCTTCGGGTTGGCCGTGATGCAGAGCGCGCTGGTTCGCTCCGACCTCGGCCATGTGATCATCGGCGAGTTCGCGATGATCTTCTTCGCCAGCGTCATTCTGTTCTCCTTCGAAGGCAAGGCCAGCTCGGCGATTGGCGTGTTTGTGGCGATCGCCTGCAGCATGTTGTTTTCGCAGCCCGTCTTCCTGCCTTCCAGCGTCATCCGTCTCTATGGCGAGTTGCGACATCCGTTGACGGAATGTCCGCCGGGCTACAGCGAATTCGATCAGGCCTGTTACATTGAACCGCTGACGCCGCAGATGCTGACTGCCGGCGCCAACTTTCTCGGCCAGCACAGCAGTGCGAGCGACTCCATCTTCGTCTTCCCTTACCAGACCATGTTCGGCCTGGCCGCGCGGCGCAATGTCGCGGGCGGGCTGATGCAGGCTTACACCGCAAGCGGACCATATCTCTCACAGCTCGAAATTGCCGGCCTCGCGGGCAAATCCATTCCGGCAGCGCTGTATCTTCCCGACGATGACTACAGTCACATGTCGGAAGCCGAGATTAGGCTCTGGTCGCGCAACTATCTCAGCGTTCCCGTGGACGGCATTCCGAACTTCACCCGCATTCCCGAAGTGTGGTTCTGGATGGTGCGCCACTATCGCGCAGTGGAGCAACTTTCTCCCGGCCTTGTCGGCTTGCAGCGCGACGACTCGCGCGCGGCTCGCATCACCATGCAAGCGCAGCCGCTCGACTTGCCGCTGCAAAGCTATCCCGTCAGCGAACGCAGTTCCGCTACCAACATCGGAGCGCCGAATTGGCCGCCAGGTTTCGACTTCCTCCGCGTGCGCATGACGGTCCATTATCCGCTGTGGTGGAAGCTGCGCAAGCCGGAGCGCTTGCAGTTGGAGATCACACGCGCCGACGGCACGCGCGACCTGCAGTGGTTCACCTTGCAACCCAACATCTCAACCGAAGTGTGGTTCTATCCCTGGCGAGGACCTGAGCTGGCGCGCTACTTCAACCCCGATCAGGGAACGTGGCGCGTCTCGCGACGGCCTGCTATTACCAATCTGCGACTCCTGGCAACGCCGCTCGATTGGGTTTCACAACAGCCGAAAGCGATCAGCATCGAATCCGCCGAAGCGGTGCGGCTCGACATGCTATCGCAATAGCGCAATCGCCGGCGCGGCCACTTGTCCGCGCATCACGACCGGCCTTTAGTCCGCGACACTTCTGCTGGCAACTGGTTTGACACTCCCCCTCTAAATACCCCGTGTAAGCCATTGAAAAGAATCAGAAATGCCAAAAAATTCCCGCTAAGAATTTCTAAACATTGGATTTACAGGTAAAAGCTTCTTTCCAAAGGACTTACGTGGTAATAATAATAACCTTACCTGAATAATAATAAGTGTAGAAAGCTGGGTAGTGGGTCAGTTAGAAACTAACTTACTACCGAAAACTGCGCGCTATTTGGGAACTTTGGGTGAGAGTCGATGCCGCTGTAGTGCTCGGTGATAGGCGGTTCTGAGGAGCACAAAAGTAATCGGGGAAATGTAATGGGTAACCACTTCTCTGTGACTGCCGTCACGAAGAAAATGATTACCGCTTGTAGATACTAGCCTTGGCTCGCCGTATGGCGACCGCCATCAACTTTGGGGAGACCAACTGCGGATGATGGACATGTTGAAGCACCTACACAAAGAAGAATCGGGCCAGGACCTGATGGAGTATGCCCTGCTTGCGCTTTTGGTTTCCTTGGCAGCAGTCGCCCTCCTGCCAGGCCTTGGTACCGACATTAGCAAAGAGTACAGCAAGATAGCGGCTCAGCTCCCCTAAACCAGCGAAGGCCCGCCACGGGACAGGTCTGGTTAGACCTCGTGACATCCGGCGGTCTCAAGTTCCGGATTGTCCGTGATCCCCCGCAGGAGTCTTGGCGTCCTGTCAAACGCACGCGGCAGTCCGCTCCACCCATAAGGGCAAGTGCGTCTCGGTAGTAGGATGTGCTCAGTTCCCGATGCCTTCCACGCGGATCATCACCGGGCTGATTTTCGTGGCCGCCGGCGCCTATGCTCTGGGGGTAGCGACCCTGCTGCTATGGCTGTCGGGCAATTGGCAGTGGGTTGAGGGCTGGATCTTCGACGTCTGGTGGGTGTCCTTCATGGCCACCATTCTCTTGTGGCTTCACTACAAGGACCCTGCGCTGCTGGCTGAGCGCTTGCGCATGCCCGGCAGCGGCGGTGAATCGCGCGCCGATGTGCCTATCCTCACCGGGGTGAAGGTGGGCTGGATCGCCTGGATCGTCCTAACCCCGTTGGACGTGCGTTTCGGCTGGATGCCGCGCCTGCCGCTGTGGTGCGAGGTCTGCGGCGGTATCCTGCTCCTCGGAGGTAGTTTCTTCGCGTTCCGCGCGTTTACCGACAACACGTTTCTGTCGCCGTTGGTGCGCATTCAGGCTGAGCGCGGCCAGCACGTCGTCGACACGGGCGTCTACGGCATTGTGCGCCACCCCATGTATCTGGGGGCAAATCTAATTTTCGTTGGTGGCGCGTTGCTGCTCGGCTCCCTTTGCGGCCTTCTCGTAGGTTTGGCCATGGTCGGGCTGTTCGTGGTGCGCATCTTTGGCGAGGAGAAACTGCTGGCGCGCGATCTGGAAGGCTACACGGAATATCTCCAGAAGGTGCGTTACCGGTTGGTGCCACACGTCTGGTGATTTTGTCGCCTAACCAGACCGATATCCCGCGCAAGATCGATCTCGATGCCATCCGTTCCGAGGACTACGCTTTCCTGATGGAAATGAAATTCAATCTGCACCGCAGCGGCACCAGCTTCTGCGAGTTCCCCATCGTCTTCTACGAACGCGAGGCGAGCAAATCGAAGTTCAACCGCAAGATTCTGTATGAGGCATGGCGCTTCCCGCTGAAAAGCTATGGGCGCCAGACTTAGGGGAAGCTCTTTTTAGGTTCGTCTTCTGATCCCATCGCACGCTTTCCCACGAGGCCGTCACCCGGGCGTGTGGCAGCGGTCACTGACAAGCCCCCGCCGCAGAGCGCTAGATACCTCTGGGAGAGGACTCTTACGGCCTTTTTCCCACCCCAGTTCCGATCGCGCCCACAGGGCGAGAAATAAGACCTCCGACTCACCTTTCCCCAAGTCCACGGCGCGCCTGTTTCTCTCGCGTGGCCCCACACTCCCGTTGAGCGTATGGCAAGCCTGTTGAGCGGTATGGCAAGGAGGACGAGCCGATGCACAGCCAAGAGCAATTTTCCAGTTCACTATTCCGAACGATCTCTCTGGCGATAATCGCTGCATTAGTGATGGCAGTGGCGATGGTTCCCGCCGGGGCGCAGAATTCGGTTCCAGCGACGGCGGTGCAGGCGGCGAAAATGCCGGAGTTTGCCGCGCGGCTGGCCCATCCCGCTAAGCCGCAAGCAGCGCGCAAAGCGGCCGCGTTTGCAGCCGCGCGAAATCATCGCGGTCCGCTGCAAGCCGATGACATTTACGACAACGGTCCCACCAACGGCACCACTGACGCCTGGACTATCAACTTCGGATTTATTATCAGCGACAGCTTCCCGATACCGGCCGGCGGCGCCACCATCACCGGCGCCACTTTCGCGATGTGGCTGATCGAGGGCGACACTCTGGAATCGGCCCGACTGTCCATCACCTCTGGCGAGAACGGCGGCACCAGCTACTTTAACCAGACGGTCACCTTCACCCAGAGTGGCTGCTCTTTGAACCAGTATTCGTACGACGTCTGCACCGAGACCACCAGCTTCAATGGTCCAGCCCTGATTGTCGGCACCTACTGGGCGAATCTACAGAACGCCGTGACTGCTGATCGCGAGCCGGTTTACTGGGATGAGAACTCGGGTCCGTCTTCGGCTTCGGAGAATGAGGTGGGCACGATTCCTTCGGAGTCCTTCACCATTCTCGGCAGCGCCAGCACCACCACCACCACCAGCACCTCTTCGTACAATAACTACTCTTGCCCCGCTCCACAAAACGGGTTCCATGACCTCCACGATTTCGGCTACATTTGGCAGTCGAACCAAGACCCGGCCTCTGGCGTGGCCATCGACAGAACCGGGAACTTCTACGGCACGATTGCAGACCTCGGCAGCCAGGGTGTGGGCCTGCTGTATGAGCTGGCGCAAAGCGCCGGTCACTGGTTCTTAAGCCCGCTGTATAGCTTTCTGGGAGGCAGCGACGGAAGCAGCCCGGACGGCGTCATCGTCGGACCCGAAGGCGGTCTTTACGGGGCAGCGAGCGGAGGGACCCAAACCTGCGGAAGGAACGGAGAGTCCTATTGCGGGCTGATCTATGAGGCGAGGCCGGGTCCAGCCGCTTGCGCCACGGCCTTGTGTGGCTGGGACGAGACGACGATCTATCAATTTACCTCCAACACGGATGCGTGGGGCGGCAGTGTCACCGCCTTCGACTCAGCCGGCAATCTGTATGGAATATCCGGGTCGGGTGGGGCAAACGGCGCGGGCGCTGTGTTTGAGCTTACGCCCGCGCAAGGAAGCTGGACGGAGCAGGTCCTCTACAGCTTCACCGGGGGAAGCGACGGCGGAGGTCCGAGTAGTCTGCTGGTGGGCCATGACGGAAATCTATACGGAATAACAGTGGGCGGCGGCCTGTATGGGTGGGGGGTGGTCTTCCAGTTAGTGCCGTCGGCGGGCGGCTGGACGGAAAACGTCCTCTACGCGTTTACCGGAAACACGGACAACTATTATCCTGCTGGGCTGCTTCAGGACAGCCAAGGCAATCTCTATGGCTTTACTAATTGCGTGGGTTATGGGGGTGGTTGCAACGGTTTCGACGTCGTCGGCTATGTTTTTGAGTTGTCGCCCTCCGGCGGCGGTTGGGTCTTCACCGTGATCTACGACAACGCCGGGGAATGTGATTCGTCGGTTAATGCGATCCATAGCTTGGCAATTGACGCGGCAGGGAATCTCTACGCTGGCCAAGGAGGTCTGGATTTGCAGGTTAACTACTACTATTACTGCGGTGAAGTTGTAGCCGTGCCCTCGCATACAGTCCTAGTCAGGGCTAATGCGGACATCTTTACGAATCTGATCTCGGACGCGAACGGCAACCTCTATGGCACCACCGCTACCTGTGGAGGACTAGGAAGCCTGTACAGGGGCAGCGGCATGGTCTGGCAGTACTCGCCGTAAAGCAGTAGCCAGTTGGGGGTTGTCAGTTGTCAGTCCACAGAGCTGTTAAGTGTCCCACCCAAGCGGCTTTGTGTCCTTTGCCCGGGTGGGGTTTTCGTTTCTACCCGGCAACCTTGCTGATCTGGTTATCTCAGGATTGCCCGTTATTCTGGGGTCTATGACGTTACGCCCGGTGTACAATACCGGCATTTCCAGGTCAGCGAGGATAATCGTGATGCTACTCGGGAGAATCGCACACAAGAGCTTCGCCGGAATCGTGGCTGTGGCCTTGACCACAGGCATCTGTATTTTGGGTCAGAGCAGATCCGCCCCAATGGATCCAGGAGTGCGCGGCGGCCCGCCGGGCGCGGGCGGTCCGCTGCCGGGTCTTACTGCCGACGAAACTGCGTTCTTTCAGGATGGACAGGCGAGGTTCGCTGAAATCGAGGTGGTGAACGGGGGTGCGAACAACGGTCTCGGCTCTCGCTTTAACTCCAACCAGTGTTTCTCATGCCACTCGCAGCCGGCTGCCGGCGGCACCAGCCCGGCGCAAAATCCCCTGCTGGCAGTTGCCCACTTGAGCGGAGCGACGAACGCGGTGCCCTGGTTCATCGTGCAAAATGGTCCCATCCGCGAGGCCCGGTTCAAGAAGAG
>Ga0181530_10000267_pt1 | contig 66495 bp, 69 predicted proteins | sample PEATcosm2014_Bin_42_FD_119769 | JGI IMG/M metagenome (GOLD analysis project Ga0181530, IMG submission 119769) | Peatland microbial communities from MTU Mesocosm Facility, Houghton, MI, USA - PEATcosm2014_Bin10_60_metaG | ecosystem: Environmental > Terrestrial > Soil > Wetlands > Peat | place...
AACCCCTCGCGCTGCTCGCGTGTTACGTCAATCCGTGACCGACCCGGCATCACATCCCCCCACATACGGTAGCTCCGGTTCCGGATTATGCCATATGTGGACCGACCGTGAGAATCTTGCTTAACCCATATCGACGGCGTTCTCCGGTTGCTCGCTTCCGATTCCGATCCTGCGGACATCAAACCCAAGCAGCGGCCCTTTGGTCGCCGGTCTCAGTACTATGCCCGTTGGCGAGCTATCTCGGCTGTGTCGCGATCTGTTGCGAGCATCGCTCGATGAAATCATGAGCGCCGATGAAATTGCCGTCCAGGTGATGACCACGAAAGGGTTCGATACAAACGACAGAACGTTGCGTGCTGCGATCCGCAGACAGGTCGGCTCCGCCCTCCGCAATCTCGCGAAGCGGCGCACGGTTGAGAGAATTCAGGATCGCCGGTCGGTGACGTGGAAATTAGCAGCGAGGTTGTAGATCGCACTAAAGTTATCCACATATCCACAGCCAGCGATTCCGCATCCTTGTGAGAACATCGCCGAGAATCGCGGCTCGCTGGCGACGCATCTGTTTTGGGCGCGATAGAAAATCAGACAAAAAACTGGACGTTCGCTACGCTGCGCCCTTAGATGCGCGTTCCCCGGAGTCATTCGCGCTTGACAGTGTTGCGCGGAGGATTCCTTTTCTCGTCGGAATGGGCGCTAGATGTTGGGTATGGGGCGAAAGATTCAACAACCCATAGCAGCGCCCGTCCGGGGATGGGGAGAATAGCCGATGGCAGCGCTAGCGTTTTCTCGCGCATACACAGTGGAGCACGAACGGGCAAGAGATCGACTGATCGTCGCGCTCGATGTAGGCAAAGTGGAAGAAGCCGAGCGGATCGTACGGGAGCTAGAGGGCACGGTCGACTACTTCAAGGTCGGGCTTCATCTGCAACTCGATCCCGCCCTCCACGGGCTGATAGCGTACCTCCTGCATCGAGAGAAAAAGATATTTCTCGATTTCAAGGCGTTCGATATTCCGGCGACCGTTGCAGGTGCGGTGAGAGCATCGGCGGCTCTTGGCGTGACGTTCATTACGGTTATAGGCCAAGAGCAAATCGTCGAAGCTGCCGTTAAGGCGCGAGGCAATTCGGGATTAAAAATCCTGGTTGTCACGTTGCTGACCGGCATGAACGAAAAGGACATGCAGCGCGAATACAGCACTGAGATTCCGATGAACGATTTCATCGTAAAGCGAGCCCGGTTTGCCGCCAACGAGGGCTGCGATGGAGTGATATCCTCAGCGCGCGAGGTCGAGCTAATCCGAAGAAATGTGCGGGATGGTTTTTTGATCGTCACGCCCGGAATTAGGCCGCATGACGCTGGTGTCATGAACGATGACCAGAAACGAATAATGACCCCGTACGACGCGATCATTGCCGGGGCTAACTACCTAGTCGTAGGTCGCCCCATTATCCAACAGTATGATCGCGCTTCGGCGGCCGAAAGAATATTGGACGAAATGCAGCGCGCGCTTGCCGCCGTAGCAGATACCCGAGAACTCGCCTAGCGGCCTCGCTGCCAGTACCCGCAGAAATCGACGCTGGGCTTGTTCGCCATCGCGAGGGCCACGATCCGGTCAACCTGCGATCCGTTGGCCTCGCGCTTGTGATCCTCGCGCCATGCGGCTTCCTGAGCGAACCGTAACAGGTAGGGGCCGGCAAGGTGGTGATGGTGCCCGATTTCGGCGCGCCGCGTCCGGCTAAAGAAACCCTCGGCATTGTTCGTATGCGTCTGCGCTTCGTCCAGCAGGCTATAGGCTTCCTGATGGTTGATGCGATGCAGCGTGTAGCGGGCATGTAGGTCGTTCCATGAATTTGCTTCGTCTGCATACAGGGTCGTTTCCGGCGCGACCCGCTGGCGGATGAAAGTTAGTGCATCTGCCTCGTTGCGGAACACGCCGGGTAGCGTCTTGCCGCCGCGCTCGCGGATCACGACCACAACCTTGCGCTTGCCCGACTGGTTCTGCCGCAGGCGGCGATCCTTGCGATCCTCGCGGCGGTTGGCGGGCTTCACGTAACCACCGAAATAGCCGCCGTCGATTTCCGCCCGTTTGCCCTTGCCACCGATGGCGTTCTGGCGAACCTCGGCGGACATGGCCTCGCGCATTTTGTGGGCTAGGACGAAACTCGTTTTGTAAGACGTGCCGAGATCGCGGGACATAGCCAGCATCGACTTACCTTTGACCTCGTTGCAGAAGATCGCGACCGCCATCAGGTAGCCACGGAGCGGCATCTTGCGGCTCGCGAAGATTGTCCCGGAGGTGATCGAGAAGTTGTAGTCGCAAGCCTTGCAGCGCCAGCGGAGAAGCCCGGTAGCGCGGCGCTGCTGGTAGAGGCCGAAGCAACCGCAACGCGGGCAATGTGGCTCGGCGTTCTGCCAGCGAAGCCGCATAAAGACCCGCTCGGCTTCCTCATCCGACATGCGCGCGACGGACGCTAGCGTGAGCGTCCTTGCGGCTGGGGATAGGAGGAAGTGTTGCATCTGCGGTTTGCGTCAGGTTCCTGCCGCAGATAATAGGAAACTGGCATTGCGTTATCAAGAGAAATCTTTCATATTCCGCAGGTTTTTAACGCGAGGCGCAGATGGGATTGACCGCGAGAGAGATAGAATACGGCACAAAGGCCAGTCGCTACCTCAAAGCGCGGCTAAAACAGGCTGGGATTGGCTATAAAGAGCTAGCCGAACGCCTTAACCGGCATGGCATGGAGGAAACCGAGACCTCGATCACCGGCAAACTCGCACGCGGCACGTTTGCGGCCAGTTTCTTTCTCGCCTGTTTGGCGGTATTGGAAATGGAGGGAGTGCGGCTAGAGGATTTGTAGCCATATGAAATGGCTGGCCACGATAGCGCTAATCGTAGTGGCCGGGTCTGCGCTTGCGGCAGACCAACAACACCAACTTCTGACGGTAACGCCGTGGCCGCCGCCTAAGTCGCTGTCACAGCCACCAGCCCCAAGTGGCGGGAAAGTCAGTCAGGAACCACAAAATCAACCCGCCAGCGAACAACAAAAACCCGCTGAAGCTCAACGCGGCACCGAACAGGCTCCATTTATTATTGAAATTCCACGGACCGTGCAGATACATGGGGACTCCGATAACGCACCCCAGCAGAGCAATGAAAAATCGTCTCCCAAATGGTGGCCGTTGTTCGCCGATTGGTCTACCGATCAATGGCTCACGATTTTTACTGGAGCTTTGGTTCTGGTTGGTCTCATGCAACTCGCTGTCTTTAGACGTCAAGCTATAAGACTCAAGGAAACTATCGATAAGATGGACGAAATCGCGACTCAACAAACTGTCGATACCGCAGCGTTGCTTGAGGTTACACGGAACAACGTCACTGCTACGCAAAGTCTCGCTACCAGCAGTGAGCAAAATATTACGTAATTATCCCCTAGACGACCGTAGGCAGATCGGTTAAAATCGGTGGCATTGGAAGGAGTTTAACCGAATGCCCCGCCCCTCTAAAAACAGCAACGTACTGCCCTTTTCGGTACGAGAGTTCTTCGAGCGGTTTCCGACCGAGGAAGCGTGCCTAGAGCACTTGATGGAGATGCGTCACGGACTGCGGCACCCCTGCGACAAGTGTCTTCATAACTCGACGTTTCACCGGCTCGCAGATCGTCCTGCCTATACCTGCGCACACTGCGGCGCGAACGTGCATCCCTGCGCCGGGACGATATTCCAGGATACGCGGACACCGCTGCGCATGTGGTTCTATGCGATCTATCTGTTCTGCACGACACGGCACGGAGTTAGCGGCAAGGAGCTACAGCGCCAGCTTGGTGTGACCTACAAAACCGCGTACCGGATCGGCATGCAAATCCGCAAGCTAATGAAGGACGCAGACCTTGGCGGGCTGCTAACGGGGCATGTCGAGATTGATGAGGCATACGTTGGCGGTCGCCGTTCGGGCGGCAAGCGCGGTCGCGGTGCACCGGGCAAGACTATCGTTATGGGCATGGTCGAGCGCGGCGGCAGGATCGCTGCTCAGGTAATCTCCGATGTTCGCAAGGATACGCTACGCGACGTGGTACTGCAAAATGTCGAGCCGGGATCGGTTGTCTCGACTGACGAACTGATTAGCTACGGCTTACTAACCGGCGACGGCTACACGCACGGCGCAGTTAAGCACGGCGCTAAGGAGTGGTCCTGGTACGACTGGCGGAGCGGCGAGACGTTTCACACGAACAGCATCGAGGGTTTCTGGCGGCTGTTTAAGGCGTCGGTGCGCTCGACTCACATACACGTCAGTGAGAAGCGGATGCCCGCTTACCTCGCCGAGTTCTGCTATCGGTCGAACCATCGCCAGTTCGGGAACGCGATGTTTGACCTGCTGATTTCGCGGGTTTAGGTGCACCGACGGCGATTACACGATCAAGCCGCCCGGCAGCACCGTCCTCATAATCGCGCAGTTCTGCCTGGGCGACGAAATCGGCTAAGCGATCTTCGTCGAGTGCTTGCCGCAGCGTTAATCGATTTACCATGCGGCAAATATATCCTACCGAGCGTAGCGATGCTACGCGGAGCCGTAAGTGCGCAGTGGCTCGTAGATTTCCGCATCAGTAACTGTCTCCGGTTGACACCACACGATCCTGCCCGCACGCCGATCTAGGTACGGACGAAATCCCTGAATTTGCCCGTCGGGTTCGATTAGGAACCATCCCCTAGTCGACATGATGCGTCCTAGATGCCCCTGCTGATACATCCTGCTAAGTAGCGGGCTAAGATTGTTCCGGTCGATATCGCGGTGCCAAGCGTCCTTTATGTGTTTGATTATCTCGGTAATTGTTGCGCCGATAGGAAACCGCTCTCTCAGTGTACGGGTCACCATTATCCGCATATTTACTTGTTCAAGCGGAGATAGCGGTGACTCGGTTTGATCTTCCTCTGCACCAATTGCCTTCCTAGCAACACGAACCTCGTCAAGTTCCTTTTCTCTCTGAGTGAACTGTCCACTCAAGGCTTCAAGCTCGCGGAGCAATTCTTTCTCACGCTGATCCAGATACTCGCGGAGCGACATAGCTTCTTCTTGCGATCCTACGCGGCCCGCGTATATTAGAGGGCATGCGGGTAGCGCGCCCTGATCTAGTGCCAGGGCGCGCCCCGACTTAGCGAGACCTTAACTCGCGGTCGGCATACCGCAAAAGGATCACCCTCCCTTCGGCTGGGGCCTGGCTAAAGGCCGTTGGTAGGGGTCAGGCGAAGCGCCACTTCGCCGACAGAGGGTGGCCGGTTGTGCCCGGCCACCCTCACTTCTTAATGGACTATACACTCAGCAGTCAAGCAGAAAGGCACGATATAAGGCGGTTTTTAAGGCACCCTATCAACTACGGTCGTCTAGGGGATAATTACGAAATATTAATTTGATGCGCGCGCTTGAGCGGTCCTATGTCTCTGGCGGAGGAATCCGTCAAGTTTTCCAGACTGTACATGCCGTCAGCCCAGAGACACCTGGCGGCTATAGACCTCCGTTGCCTCCTAATGCCGTAATAATCGAACCACGAACACTTGCCTCCGTAACTGCCGCTTATCCCACCGGCATGTTTGAGATGCATATTAATAATCACGGAAGAACCACAACCCACCTCTATCGGCTCGAATACGGATTCTGCGATTTTAATAACATTTCTGATATCCCCAAGTATGAAATGAGCATAAAATGGTTCGATTACATAGGACCAGGCACACAAAGTCGCGTCGTTACGACGGTACCAATTAGATATGTGGGAGAAGGTCGTACAGCAATATTTGGGAGATACTATCATCGGGATATTTGGGGAAAGCGGCGTTCCGATGGTTTTATCTACGGCATCCCCGGTCCAGCTTTGTATCCGAATGACAGCATTCCCGTTGAAGCTCCACGTGCTTACACACAGGAACGCAAAGAACCCAATGACCGCGCGGACGCAGATGCAGAGGGGGGAAAAGCCGCCTCATAGGGCGGCTCCGCTTTTGATCCTTTGCGCCATAATACCGCGATATCGCCTCGACCGCAGTCGCCTACGGCGAGGCGTTCCTCGGACCGCGGAGCCCATTTGGCGGTGATGCGATCACCGTAAACCCTTATCTCGGCTTCGCCTCGCTCGCGCCGATCTATGCTATTGCGCAGCGTGAGGCCGCCGGCGTTTTCGTTGTCGTGCGATCTTCGAATGTTGAAGAAAACGGACTGCAGCAGGCGATCATGCCGGACGGCCTGTCCGTCGCCGAGCATCTCGCGCGGGACATAGCCGAGTACAACGCGGATGTCGGGGACGGGAAGCTCGGGCCAATCGGTGCCGTCCTTGGGGCGACGCTCGGCGACGAGGCCGCCCGCCTGGCCGGGCTTTTGTCGAACGGCTTGCTGCTGGTCCCCGGCATTGGCGCGCAGGGCGCGACAATCGCCGACGTGCGCCGCGATTTCGCCGCGGATTATTCCCGCGTGGTGCCGTCGATCTCGCGCGCGCTCTGCCGCGCCGGTCCCACGCCGCAAGGGCTGCGGGCGAAGCTGGAGGAATTCGCAGCGCTGGCGCGCGGCGATCAATAACCGCGTCGCCGACATGAAGGGCGGCGCCTGAAGCGGCCTCGATTTTGCTTTACCCTCCATCGCGTTGCTGGCCGTCAATGCGGTGTGCTAGCGTCGGCCAAATCGCGCAAGGCGATGGATTTGGGGAAGCCGCGGCTAGGAGAGGGGACAACGGTGCGAATATTTACAATCCAGCGGTTAACGATCGTCGCGGCCATGGTCGCGGCTGGCGCCGTCGCCCCGGCGAGTTCGGCGCTGGCCGGGCCGACGCTCGACAAGATCAAGGCGGCCGGCAGCTTTAGCTGCGGCGTGCCGACCGGCATTCCCGGTTTTGCCCAGCCCGACAGCGCGGGGAAATACGCCGGCTTCGACATCGATGTGTGCCGGGCGCTCTCAGCCGCGATCTTTGGCGATCCCGAAAAGGTCAAATACGTGCCGCTGACCGCGCAGCAGCGCTTTACCGCGCTGCAGTCGGGCGAGGTCGACATCCTGTCCAACAACACCACCTGGACGCTCACCCGCGACACCGATCTCGGGCTGAATTTCGGGCCCGTGGTGTTTTATGACGGCCAGGGTTTCATGGTGCCGAAGAAGCTCAATGTCAAAAGCGCCAAAGAGCTGAACGGCGCGACGATCTGCGTGGCACCCGGCACGACCACCGAGCTCAACCTTGCCGACTATTTCCGCGCCAACAAGATGGAATACAAACCGGTCGTCATCGAAAAGGTCGACGAGATTTTCGCTGCTTTCTTCGCCGGCCGTTGCGACGTGATGACCGGCGACGGTTCGGCGCTGGGCGCGCAGCGGATCGGGCGGGCGAGCAATCCGGACGACTACGTCGTGCTGCCCGAGCGCATCTCGAAGGAGCCACTGGCCCCGGTCGTCCGCCATGGCGACGACCAGTGGCACGACATCGTTGATTGGGCCGTCTACGCGCTGATGCAGGGCGAGGAGAGCGGCATCACCCAGGCCAATCTCGACGACATGCTTAAAAGCGACGACCCGGGCATCAAGCGTATGCTCGGCGTCACACCCGGGATGGGCAAGGCTTTGGGTCTCGAGGAGAATTGGGCCTATAACGAGATCAAGGCGGTCGGCAATTACGGCGAGATTTTTGAGCGCAACCTCGGCACCGGATCACCGCTCAAATTCGACCGCGGGCTCAACGCTCTGTGGACGAAAGGCGGTTTAATCTACGCGATGCCGATACGCTAGCGGCAGAGCAGGGCCGGCGGAGCGGAGCGCGATGACGACCGGCGAAGCCTCCCTCGGCATCACTCCCTCCCGACCGGCGCCGTGGCGCGACGCGAAGATTCGCGGCATCGCCTACCAGGTCATATTTGTTGCCGCGGTTGTTGGGTTCATCGCGTTTATCGTTCACAACACGCTCGGCAATATCGGTCGGCAGAACATCGCGACGGGGTTCGGTTTTCTTCACCGCGAGGCCGGGTTTGGCATCGGCGAATCGCTGATCGCCTATTCGCCCGCCGACACCTATGCAAGGGCCTTTCTCGTCGGACTGACCAATACGCTTCACGTCGCCGCGCTCGGCATCGTGTTTGCGACCATCCTCGGCACCGTGATGGGCTTGGCGCGGCTGTCGAGCAATTGGCTCGTCGCCAAGCTGGCCCGCGTCTATGTCGAGACGTTCCGCAACATCCCGCTGGCGTTGCAACTGTTCTTCTGGTGGGGGCTGTTGAACAAGATGGCGCCGGGTCCGCGCGAGGCCTGGCAAATCCTTCCCGATGTGTTCGTCAGCAATCGCGGCATCATCTATCCGGTGCCGCAGGCCAATCCCGCCTATGGCTGGGTGGCGGCGGCGTTGTGCATCGGCGTCGTGGTGGCGATCGGCTTCGGTCGCTGGGCCAAGCAGCGCCAGGCGGCGACCGGCCAGCAATATCCGACCGGCTGGATTGCGCTCGCGCTCGTGATCGGGCTGCCGGGCGTGGTATTCCTCGGCTTTGGTGCGCCGCTGGCCCTCGACGTGCCGGTGCTCAAGGGCTTTAATTTTAGCGGCGGCGACGTGATGTCGCCGGAATTCGCCGCGCTTCTGATGGGGCTGGTGATCTACACCGGCACCTTCATCGCCGAGATCGTACGCGCGGGCATCCTGGCGGTGAGCTGGGGCCAGAGCGAGGCAGCGATGGCGCTCGGCCTCCGATCGGGGCAGCGGATGCGGCTTGTCGTGCTGCCGCAAGCGCTGCGGGTCATCGTGCCACCGATGACCAGCCAATATCTGAGCCTCACGAAAGACAGCTCATTGGCCGTCATCATCGGCTTTCCCGATCTCGTCTCGGTCGCCAACACGACGATGAACCAGACCGGCCAGGCGATCGAGGGGATCGCGATGATCATGGCGGTCTACCTGTTCATCAGCCTGGCGATCTCGCTGGCGATGAACCTCTACAACCGCGCCGTCGCGCTGGTGGAGCGTTAGGCCGTGGCCGACATCACGCAAGACCTCCCGATCGCCGTCGAAGGCCCGCCGCCGCATTCAAGCGGGGTTTTCGGCTGGCTGCGGGCGAACCTTTTCAACAGCGTCTTCAACTCGATCCTGACGCTGCTCTGCGCGGCGCTGCTCGCGTTTGCGATACCGCCCGTCATCCGCTGGGGGCTCATCGACGCGATCTGGTCCGCGCCGAATGGGCAGGCCTGTCACGGCGCCGGCGCCTGCTGGGCGTTTATCGGCGAGAAATTCCGCTTCATCCTGTTCGGCTTTTTCCCGGTCGCCGAAACCTGGCGCCCGATCGCGGTCGTGGTGGTCTTCCTGCTGATGATCCTCGCCGCGTGCGACCGTCGGCTGCGCGGGCGACGGCTGGCGATGGTGTGGATCGTCGGCCTGTGCGCGGTCTTCGCGCTGATGCGTGGCGGCTTCTTGGGTATGAGCCGGGTTGAGACCGAGCAGTGGAGCGGATTGCCGCTGACCTTGATCCTTGCCATCGTCAGCATGCTGTTCGGATTTCCGTTCGGTGTCCTCCTGGGGCTCGGCCGGCGCTCGCGGTTGCCGGCGGTGCGCGTGATCTGCATCGGCTATATCGAGCTGGTGCGCGGCGTGCCGCTGATTACGATGCTGTTCATGGCCTCGCTGATGCTGCCGCTGTTCCTGCCGGCGGGAATGACAATCGACAAGCTGCTGCGGGCGGAGGTCGCCTTCATCCTGTTTGCCGGCGCCTATCTCGCCGAAGTGGTGCGCGGCGGGCTGCAGGCGATCCCGCGCGGTCAGGTCGAGGCCGCCGACGCGCTGGGTCTGTCCTATGTGCAGCGCACCCGGCTGATCGTGCTGCCGCAGGCCTTGGCGATGGTGATCCCGCCGCTGGTCAACACCTTTATCGGCATCTTCAAGGCAACCGCACTCGTCATCATCATCAGCCTGTTCGATCTGCTGACCACCGCCGAGACCGCGCTTTCCGACGTCAATTGGCAGGGCTTCTATGTCGAGGCCTATGTGTTTGTCGGGGTGATCTACTGGAGTTTCTGCTTCTTCATGTCGCGTTACAGCCAGTTGCTCGAGCGCGAGTTCAACCGGGGGAGGCGGCGATGAGCGAGAGCGCCAGCGCGCCGATGATCGAGCTGCAGTCCGTGCACAAATGGTACGGCGATTTCCATGTGCTGAGGGACATCAACCTGCAGGTCGGCAAAGGCGAGAAGGTCGTCGTCTGCGGCCCGTCCGGCTCCGGCAAGTCGACGATGATCCGCTGCATCAACCGGCTGGAGGAGCATCAGCAGGGCCGCATCCTCGTCGCCGGCATCGAGCTGACCGCGGACGTCAAGAACATCGAGGCGATCCGTCGCGAAGTCGGCATGGTGTTCCAGCAATTCAATCTGTTTCCCCACCTGACGGTGCTGCAGAACCTGATGCTGGCGCCGATCTGGGTGCGCAAGACGCCGAAGCGGGAAGCCGAGGAAACCGCCCGCTACTACCTCGAGCGGGTGCGCATTCCCGACCAGGCGGACAAATATCCCGGCCAGCTGTCGGGCGGCCAGCAGCAGCGCGTCGCGATCGCGCGCTCCTTGTGCATGAAGCCCGAGATTATGCTGTTCGACGAGCCCACCTCCGCGCTCGATCCCGAGATGATCAAGGAAGTGCTCGACGTCATGATCCAGCTCGCCGAGGAAGGCATGACGATGGTCTGCGTGACCCACGAGATGGGTTTCGCGCGCACCGTCGCCGACATGATGGTGTTCATGGACCGCGGCGAGGTCGTCGAGCGCGCGCCGCCAAAGGATTTCTTCGCCAGCCCGAAAAACGACCGGACCAAGGCGTTTCTCAGCCAGATCCTGGCGCACTGACGCCGTTACGCCTCGGTGAGAGGCGGCAACAAGGGATGCGTCAGCGAGCGCGGTAGGATGCCTCTCTCGCGCGGATCGTCGAACGACACCGAACGCCGCGCATAAACGACAAAACCGGCGCGCTGGTAGAGCGGGAGCGCCCGAGGGTGGTCGAAGGTGCAGGTATGCACCCAGAACCGCTCGATCGGGCGCGACCACGCCTGCTCGATCGCGGCATTGAGCAGAAACGGCCCAAACCGGCGGCCGATGAAATCCGGCGCGAGCCCGAAATAAGACAGCAGGGTCTCATGCGGCTCGGCCGCATCGAGCTCGAAATACCCGGCCGGCACCCCGCCGGCATACAGCACGAAAATCTCGGTTGTCGGTTTCGTCAGCTCGGCGGCGAGCGCCCCGTCGCTCCACAATCGTCGCTCGAACCACACCCACCGCGTGCCGACGATGTCGTAGAGATAGCGATAGAACGAGACGCTGCACGGCTCGGCCCGCATCAACGCCAGTTTGCCAAGCGGCGCCGGCCCCTGCAGCGGCGGCGGCCGCTCGAACATTTCGAGATAGGTGACGGTGTCGTCGATCAGCGCCATGGAGCGGTTAGGCCGCAGGGCCGGTTTCGATCTGCGGGCCATCCGGCAGGCCCCATTCCGACCAGGACCCGTCGTAAACCGCCACGCGCTCCTGCCCGATCAAATAAAGCGCGAAGGCGAGCGCGCAGGCGGTAACCCCCGAGCCGCAGCTGGTCACGATCGGCCGGTCGAGCGCCACCCCGGCGCGGGTAAACAGGGCTTTCAGTTCATCTGCGCTCCTGAGCTGCATGGTTGTTGGATCGGTGACCTGATCGAACGGCAGGTTGCGGCTGCCCGGGATATGGCCGCGGCGGCGGCCCGGCCAGGTTTCCTCGGCGCTGCCGTCGAAGCGGCCGGCGGCGCGGGCATCGACGACCTGTTCCCAGTGGCTGCTGACATTGGCGAGCACGACGGCCTTGCCGCGCACCAGATCGGGATCGAACCGGGCTCTGAACCGGCGCTCCGGGATCGCGGGCGCCTTGGTTTCGAGCGGCCGGCCTTCCGCCTTCCATTTCGGCAGCCCGCCATCGAGCAGCGCGACAGTGTCATGGCCGAAAAGCCGCAGCATCCACCAGGCGCGCCCGGCCGACGACAGGCCGTTCGCGTCGTAGACGATGACCCGGTCCTCGTTGCCGATACCGCGCTCCGCCATTTTCTGCGCGAAGCGCGCGGCGGAGGGGATCATGTGTGGCAGGCTGGTTCCCGGCTCGGCGACATCGTCGATGTCGAAAAACACCGCGCCGGGGATGTGTCCGGCGTCGTAATCCTCGCGCGCCGTCGGCGCGATGCCCGGCTGCTTGAACGACGAGTCGAGGATGCGGACATGCGGATCGGCGAGGTTCGCGGCGAGCCATTCGGTGCTGACCAGCGCTTCGGGATGGGCGTAGGGCATCAGAATTCTCGGTTTGTCGGGTCGGCGGAAATTACTCTACAGTCGGCACAGACGATACCGTCAGTCCATTTGCGCCGCGCCGAGGGAGGATGACATGCCGCACCATGTTCCGCTGAGCACCGACGTTTTCGATGTCATGCACACGATGCGGGCGATGCGGCGGCTGAAGCCCGACCCGGTGCCCGACGAGCTGATCTTCAAGATCCTCGCGGCTGGTCAGGCGGCGGCGAGCGGCGGCAACACCCAGCAGTGGAAGTTTCTCGTCCTGAAGGACCCGGCGAAAAAGAAGGCGGTGCAGGGCTACTACAAGAAGCTGTTCGACGAGGTCGTCGGCCCGCGCTATTCGTCGAGCGCGCCGCCGCCGGGCTCCAACCCCGACGCCTTCAAGCGCCAGCATTCGGCGGTCGAATACCTGACCGATCATTACCACGAAGCTCCGGTGTGGATCGTCGCCTGCCTCGCCGGCGACAATCCCAACCGCACCGCCGGCTCGTCGATCTATCCGGCGGTGCAGAACATGATGCTGGCGGCGCGCGCGCTCGGCTTGGGTTCGACGTTGACGACCCGGCATACCGGTTACGGCAAGGAATGCGACGCGGCGATGGGCATCCCCGCCGGCTTCATGTCGTATGCGATCCTGCCGATCGGCTGGCCAATGGGCAATTTCGGGTCAGTCGGGCGCGGGCCGCTCTCCGAGGTCACCTATCTCGACGATTGGGGCAAGGCCTATCCGGGTTTGAAGTGACGGCGTAAGCCGTCATCCCCGGGCTTGACCCGGGGATCTCATGCCGAATTTCTGAGATCAGTGGAGGAAACCATGCCGAGAGCGACGCCAATCCACGATAAGAGCCAGGTTCCCGCCGAAGCGCAGCACGTCGCCGAGGACGTCATCGGCGTCTTCGGGCGCATCCGTGGCCCGTTTAGCGTGTTCCTGAACAGCCCGAAGCTGGCCGATAAAATGCTGGCCCTGGTCAAATTCAACCGCAACGACTGCATCGTCGAACCGCGGCTGCTGTCACACGCGATCCTCGCCGCAGTGCGCGAACGCGAGTCGGCCTATGTCTGGTCGGCCCAGGTCGGCGCCGCGCAGCGTGCCGGGGTCGACCCGAAGACGATCGACATCCTGCGCGCCAAGGGCGACGTGTCCCACCTGCCCGAGGAAGAACGCGACATCGTCAACCTGACCCGCCAGCTGATGCGCACCAACCGGGCCGACTATCCGATCTTCAACCGGCTCCTCACCAAGCACGACGCGCAGTGGATGACCGAGTTGATCACGGTCGCCCACAACTTCACCGTGCTGTGCGGGGTCACCAACGCGTTCGAGGTCGCGGTGCCGCCCGATGGGGATCAGCTGCCGAGTTGATCTTCCCTTCCGTCACCCCCGCGAAAGCGGGGGCCCAGGACAACCGCTACGCTCGCCCTGGGTCCCCGCTTTCGCAGGAAAACGATCAAAAATTCATCCGCATTTCGAATAGTCGCAGCTCGTGCACTGATCGCAGTTCTCGCTACGGATCAGCGCGGCTTCGCCGCATTTTGGGCATTGTCGCAGGCGCGGACCCATCAACGAACCGGAGGAGGGCGGGGTCAGGTTGACCACTTGGGCGATGCGGGCCGCCTGGCTGCGCTCGCGCGACGGCAGAAACCCGATCGCGATCATGTGGCGCTCGATCACGTCGCCGATCGCGGCGAGCAGCGAGGGGACGTAGCGGCCCTCCATCCACGCGCCGCCGCGCGGGTCGAATACCGCCTTCATCTCCTCGACGACAAACGACACGTCGCCGCCGCGTCGGAACACCGCGCTGATCATCCGGGTCAGCGCGACGGTCCAGGCGTAGTGCTCCATGTTCTTCGAGTTGATGAAGATCTCGAACGGCCGGCGGCGGCCGTCCTGCACCACGTCGTTGATCGTGATGTACATCGCGTGCTCGGTTTCCGGCCAGTTGATCTTATAGGTCTGGCCAGGCAGCGCCTCGGGCCGCGACAACGGCTGCGACATATAGACGACGCCCCCGGCCTCGAACACATCGGCGGGCTTTGCCGCGGCGACAGGGGCGGGCAGGGGCAATTCCTCCTGCTGCGGGCGGGAAGCTGGGGTCTCCGGCCGGGCCCCATCCAAACTTACGGCCAGCACGGCGCCGGTCACCTCGTTCGGCCGGTAGGTCGTGCAGCCCTTGCAGCCCATCGCGTAGGCGCGGGCGTAGATGGTCTTGAAATCGTCGAACGCGATGTCGGCCGGCAGGTTGATCGTCTTCGCGATCGAGCTGTCGACATGGCGCTGCACCGCCGCCTGCATCACCAAATGGTCTTCGGGCGTGAGGCCCTGCGCATCGACAAAGTAATCGGGCAGCGGCGCGGTCTCGCCCTTCAGCCGGCGGAACAGCCGATAGGCGTAATCGCTGACCTCTTCCTCGCGGCGCGTGCCATCCGGCATCAGCATGGTACGGGAGTAGCGATAGCTGAACACCGGCTCGATCCCCGACGACACGTTGTCGGCGAACAGCGAGATCGTGCCGGTTGGCGCGATCGAGGTCAGCAGCGCGTTGCGGATGCCGTTCTTGGCGATCGCCGCGCGCACCTCGTCATCGAGCGCAAAGATGGTTTCGCCGGCAAGGTATTTATCCTTGTCGAACAGCGGGAAGGGGCCCTTTTCGACGGCGAGCGCCACCGAAGCAAGATAAGCCTCGCGCTCGATGAGACCAAGCCAGGCCTCGGTCGCCGCGACTGCCTCCTTTGAGCCGTAGCGCACCCCGCACATGATCAGCGCGTCGGCGAGCCCGGTGATGCCGAGCCCGATGCGCCGCTTCTTGCGCGCTTCCTCGTTCTGTTGCGGCAGCGGGAAACGCGAGATATCGACGACATTGTCCATCATCCGCACGACATCGGGGATGATCGCGGCGAGCCGCGCGGTGTCGAGCCGGGCCTGCGGGGTGAACGGGTCCTCGACAAAACGCGCGAGGTTCAGCGAACCCAGGAGGCACGCGCCATAGGGCGGCAGCGGCTGTTCGCCACACGGGTTGGTCGCGTGGATTTCCTCGCAGTAATAGAGCGGGTTACGCCGGTTGATGCGGTCGATGAAGATGACCCCCGGCTCGGCATAGGCGTAGGTCGCGCGCATGATCTTGTCCCACAGCTCGCGCGCCGGGAGCGAGTGGTGGACCGAGCCGTTGAAGGTCAGCTGCCAGGAGGCGTCTTCCTCGACCGCCTGCATGAACGCGTCGGTGACCAGCACCGACAGGTTGAACATGCGCAGCCTGCCGGGCTCGCGCTTGGCCTCGACGAAGGCCTCGATGTCGGGGTGGTCGCAGCGCAAGGTCGCCATCATCGCACCGCGCCGGTAGCCGGCCGACATGATCGTACGGCACATCGCGTCCCACACATCCATGAACGACAGCGGCCCCGACGCGTCAGCGCCGACCCCCTTGACCAGCGTGCCCTTGGACCGCAGCGTCGAGAAATCGTAACCGATCCCGCCGCCCTGCTGCATCGTCAGCGCCGCCTCGCGCAGATGCGCGAAGATGCCGCCCATGTCGTCGGGAATCGCGCCCATCACAAAGCAATTGAACAGGGTCACGTCGCGGGCGCTGCCGGCGCCGGCGACAACCCGCCCGGCGGGTAGGAATTTGAAATCGTCCATCGCCGCGTAGAAGCGCTCGGCCCACGCTGCCGGATCGCGTTCCGTGGCGGCCAGCGCGTTGGCAACGCGGCGCCAGGTGTCTTCGATCGTCTTGTCGATCGGCTCGCCCGGGGCGGCGCCGTGCGCCGGCGACTTGAGCCGGTACTTCATGTCCCAGATCTGCTGCGAGATCGAGGCGATGCTGACCATTAGAGCGATGTCCCGATGGGGGATTTAGGTGGTGATTGTACCACAGATGTTCTGTGAAACGTTACTTCTGCCTTCGCGTTCGAGCGCCACTGTCGCGGTCTCGATCCGGGTTTCGAGCTCTCTCATCACCTTGCGGCGCGGCAGACCGGGCGGGATCGGCGCGAGGAATTCGAGGACGATCCGCCCGCGCCGCTTTACAAAGGCGCGGCGGCCCCAATAGAGGCCGGAATTGACCGCGGCGGGGATCAGCGGCACCGCCAGCTCGCGATATAGTGCCGCGATTCCGGGCTGGTAGGGCATGTCCTGCAGCGGCAGACCGGGTGCGGTGCGAGTGCCTTGTGGAAAAATCACGACCGGCCGCCCCGCTGCGATCGCGCGCCTGGCGGAACCGACCAATCGGCGCAGCGCGCCGGCGCCGCCCTTGCGGTCGATAAAGATCGAACCCGCGCGCGTCGCGTACCAGCCGTATATCGGCACGAATTGGAGCTCCCGCTTGATCACCACCGCCGGGTCGCCGAGCAGCGGCGGCAGGATCAGGGTATCCCACATCGATTGATGCTTCATCGCGATCAGGCAGCCACCCGGGGGGATGTGCTCGCGGCCGCGGATCTCGCTGTCGAGCCCGACGGTCCATTTCAGCAGGAGGAGCACGGTTTGCGCCCAGAAGCGGCCGAACCGCATCGCCGTCCGCCGCGGCGTCAGCAGGAAGGGCAGCCCGAGGATGCCGATGACCACCGTGTCGATATAGAACGCGATGTTGAACAGCAGCGCGCGCAAGGTGCTCATTGCCGGCGGGCGCCAGCGGAAGCGGTGTTGCTTTCGGTCGGCTCGGAGGCCAGGCCGGAGTTGGCGGCGCGCGGCCATATCACGGCGACTTCCGGCCGTACCAAGGTGGCAAGAAACTTGTCGTATTCACCGACGGTCAGCAGCGCGACCTCGAACCAACTCGACCATGTCTCCGGATCGGCATGCGTGGCGAAAACCGGCTCGGCGACGATCCGCGTATCGGGCATCGCCCGCGCGAATTCGAGCAGGCTGCGGCGCATGTGGTACCAGCTGGTGACCAGGCGCAGGCTGCGGTAACCCTCCTGCTGCATCCACTCGGCGGTCTCGCGGGCGTTGCCGAGCGTATTCTCGGCCTCATGGCCGATCTCGATCCGGCTAGTATCGCCATCGCCCATCCGGCCGACGACGCGCAACAGCGCGACCCGGTCGACATGCGGATTGACCCCGGAAATGAACAGTTTCTGCGCCTGCCCGGCATCGAGCAGATCGATCGCGGTCTCGACCCGCAGCCGGCCGCCGGTCAGCACCACGATCGCGTCGGTCGTGGTGGTGTGGTCGACCGCGATCGACAGCGAACTGTGCACGAACCAGGCAAGCCCGCCGAGCCACGCCAGCGCCAACACCAGGACGCCGGCGCTAAGAACCTTGAGCGCTCGCGACAGGTGCTTCACGACGAGCTCACGGCATTCGCCCGAGCTGGCGCAGCACGGTCATTCGCGCCGTCACCATCGCCACGCCGCCGGCCGCCAGCACCGCCACGACGACCAGCAGCCACAGACGCCAGTCGAAAACCCCACGAGTCGCGATCGGCACCGGCAGCGCCAGCACATAGCCGCCTGGACCGAGGATGATCACCGTTGCCAATGCGGCGGCGGCGCCGATGAGCCCGCCGCGCAGCCCCAGCCATAGCGCATGGATCTGGAATTGCCGGGCGATGTACTCGTCCTGCGCGCCGAGCAGGTGAAGAAGTTCGATCGCCGAGCGGTGGATCGCCATGCCGATGCGCGCGGTAAATACGACAATCGTCACGATCAACAGGGCGACCACGATCACCCCGACGCCGATCACCCCCTCGAGGCGCAGCGCGAAGCTTCGCATGTTGCCGAGCCAGGTGCGGTTGCTGTCGAGCTGGGCGTTCGGGATGATCGAGTCTAGATGCTGCCTCAAGGTCGGGTAGTCGATATCCACCTTGGGGTCGACCCGTGCGTCGATCAGCCGTGGCAGCGGCAGCGCGTCGACCGGCGCCGAGGTGCCGAGCCAAGGCTGTAGCAGCCTCGCCGTCTCCGATTGGTCGAGGAGCCGCGCCGATACCACCCCTTTGGCCTGCTTCAATGTCGCGATCGCAACATCGATCCGCGCGTCGGAGGTGTCGGCCGGAAGCTGCAGCGTTAGGGTACTGGTCAGCGCCGCGTCCCAATTCCCGAGCGCGTCGCCGAGCCAGATCAGTGCGATGCCGCCGGTCGTGGCGAGATAGACCATCAGCGCGATGATCCACGGCAGGAATCGGCTTGAAGCATCCTGCCGAAGTGGCAGATCGAGCCGCATTTGCAGGGGCAGGCGTAGGGTTGCGATCATTGGGCGGGCGCGCCGTCGTTGACGACCGACAGCGCGCCTTTGGCGAGGTGGTAGCGGCGATGCGCAAATTGCCGGGCAAACGCGATGTCGTGGGTCGCAATCAACACCGTTGTGCCGAGCTTGTTGATCCGCTCGAAGACGCGCACCAGGAGCATCGCGATATCGTCATCGACGTTACCGGTCGGTTCGTCGGCGATCAGCAGATCCGGCCGGCGAACGATCGCCCGGGCGATCGCGACACGCTGCTGCTCGCCGCCCGACAAGGTCGCCGGGCAGCAATCGAGCTTGCCGTCGAGCCCCATCCAGCTCAGCAATTCGGGGACGTTCTCGCGGATTTCGCGTTCCGGAGCGCGGGCGACGCGCAGCGGCAGGGCGACATTGTCGCGCACCGTCAAATGGTCAATCAGCCGGACATCCTGAAAGACAATGCCGATCCGATGGCGCAGCGCGGTATGAGCGGCGCGATCGCTGGTCGAGACATCGGTATCGAACAGCGTCACCATCCCGCGCGAGGGCGGCTCGGCCAGGTAAATGATCTTCAGTAATGTCGTCTTCCCGGCGCCGCTGTTCCCGGTAAGAAAATAGAGCCCGCCGGGATCGAGCTGCAATGAGACATCGTGCAGGATTTCGGCATCGCTGCCGTAGCTCTTGCCGACGTTCTCCAGTCTGACCACGCCACTCTCCGAGACCGCCCCAGCCCTGAACCCACGCGTCTGGGTGCGCGCGGCCCGCGAACTTGACACAGGCTGCGCGGCGCCGTCTAGCCGCCGAGCAGGGCGGCTGTCGGGGAATAATTTTGAGAAGACCCCGGGCCCGGCGCGGTCTGGCCGGGCCTGGGGGCCAGGCCCGCTCCTAGCCGACAGCGCCCGTCAGTAGTTCGCCAAACAGACCCCAGCGCTGGCCATCGAATTTGGCCATCTGAACCTGCTTCATGGGGGCGAAATCGGTCGGCGAGGTATTGAGCTTGATCCCCGGCAGCAGCATTGGAACTGTGAAGTCGTGCAGGTTTGCCGCCTGCTTCATCACGTTGTCGCGGGTCAGTTCGTCGCCGCATTGTTTGAGCACCTGGATCACGGTTGCCGCGTTGCTCGGGCCGGAGACGTTGCCGGCGTCGGTCTTGTCGCCTTCCGGATAGTATTTGTCCATGAACGCGACCCAGTCCTTGAAGCCCTGGTCGTCCTTCCATTGCGGGTCGGTCGGGTCCTTCAGATAGAAGTCGGTAACAAGGTCCTTGGCGTTCTCCAACCCGGCCGGCTTTAAGGTGGCGGCGACCGAGTTGCCGATGCTGCTCAGCACATGCAACGGCTTCCACTCGATCTCCGCCGCCTTGCGGATCGCCTGCGCGGCGAATTTCGGGATAGCAGTGTTGACGAAGACGTCGATGCCCTTGGCCTTCATGTCGACGACCTGAGAATCGACGGTCGGGTCGGTCGTCTCGTAAGAGGCTTCCACCACGACCATCGACGCCTTGTCGCCGAGGCCGTCCTTGACGCCCTTCAGGTAATCCTTGCCGAAATCGTCGTTCTGGTAGAGGAGGCCGATCTTGGCGCCCGGCTTGTTCTTCAGGATGTAGGTGGCATAGATGCGGCCTTCGCTCTGATAGTTCGGCTGCCAGCCGATCGTCCACGGATGGCCCTTGGGATCGTCCCACTTGGTCGCGCCGGTGAAGACGAAGAGCTGCGGCACCTTTTTCTCGTTCATGTAGTGCCAGATCGCGCTGTTGGTCGGAGTGCCGAGGGTACCGGCGGTGAACAGCACCTCATCCTGTTCCACGAGCTTGCGCACCATCTCGACCGTTTTCGGCGGGGTGTAGCCATCGTCGTAGGAGATGAAGTTGATCTTGCGACCGTTCACTCCGCCTTGCTCGTTGATCATTTTATAATAGGCGGCCGCGGACTTGTTGACCGTCCCGTAGGACGACGCTGGGCCGCTGTAGGGGGCGGTGTTGCCGATCTTGATCTCGCTGTCGGTGACCCCCGGACCATATTCCTTGGCGCGCGCCACGCGCGGCGACAGCAGCGGGACGCCAAAGGCCAGCGCGCTGGTGCCAGCGGCGAGAATGCTGCGACGGGTAAGTTGCTTCACGGTGACCTCCGTTGATGAACCAGGCGGATGTTTTACGATCGACTCAGGGATTGTAGGCGCGCCAGGGCAAACCGTGCGAACCCCGCCGCGCCCGCTGGCATGACGAAGATGACGATCAGCAGGATGACGCCGTAAATCGCGCCCGCCAAGCCGGTCGAAAGACTGTTGGCGATATTCGGCAGGTACAGCACGAAAAGCCCGCCAACCAGGCAGCCCGGGATCGACCCGACGCCGCCAATAACCAATCCAACCAGCAGCGAGATCGAAAAGAAGATGGTGAAGCTGTCCGGCGAGACGTAGGCCACCGCGAACGCGCCGAGCGCACCGGCGACACCGGTGAAGAGTGCGCTGACGCCAAAGGTCAGCGTCTTGTAGAGCGAGGTGTTGATGCCCATCGCGGCCGCCGCGATCGAATTGTCGCGGATTGCCATGATGGCCCGCCCGGTGCGGCTGCGTATCAGGTTTGCCGCGGCGGCGAACATCACAAGGACGACGATGAGCGTGAGGTAATAAAGCCACTGGTCGCTGTCGACCGGCAAAAACGATGGGGGGTCCGGTTGATCGACGACGAGACCCTGAACCCCGCCGGTCCAATTTTCCAGCGCATGAAACTTGAGGATTTGCGGCATGGCGGTCGCCAGCGCGAAGGTGGCGAGCGCGAGATAGAGGTTCTGCAGGCGCAGGGCCGGCAAGCCGAACAGAAAGCCGACGACGAAGCACACGCCGCCGGCCGCCGGAAAGGTCCACAGATAAGGGACATCGTAATTGTGCGTCAGGATCGCCGCGGCATAGGCGCCGATCCCATAAAACGCGCTGTGCCCCAGCGAGAACTGGCCGTTGAACCCGGTCAACAGATTGAGCCCGAGGATCGCCAAGCCGTAGATCATCACCTCGGTCAGCTGAAAAATGACAAAGCTCTTGGCAAAGAGCGGGACCAGCAGCGCGATGACGATCGTGCCGGCGATAATCAGATGGCGCGCGCTCGGCTTTACGCGCAACGCGCGCGTCACCGGGACAGCCGCCGCGGATACGGCGATGTCTTCTTTCGGGACGGTCGTCATACGCGGCTCACCACGCGACGTCCGAAGATGCCGCTCGGCCGAAACATCAGCACGACGACGATCATGATCAGCGCAAAGGTCAGCTTGAGCTCACGCCCGAAATAGGGGATGAACGTCCCGGCGAGGTTCTCGATGATGCCGACGGCGAACCCGCCGGCGACCGCGCCGGCCGGGCTCGTCAATCCGCCCAACACCGCGCCGGCGAACCCGTAGAGCAGCACGCCCAGCATCATGTTGGGCTCGAGGAACACCACGGGCGCGATCAGCATACCCGCCACCGCGCCGATCGCCGCCGCCATGCCCCAGCCGAGCGCCGTCATCCAGCCGACGCGGATGCCGACCAATCGCGCCGACTCCGGATTGGCCGCCGCGGCGCGCATCGCCAGCCCCAACCGCGTGCCGCGGAAGAAAGTATACAGCAGCCCAAGCATCACCAGGGTCACCCCGATCATCCCGGCCTCATGGGTATCGATCAGGGTACCGCCGAACAGCGGCTTGTGACCGAACGGGGTCGGGAAGGTCTTGATCGTGTAGTCCCAGATCTGGCCGGCGGAGCTGTTGAGAATGCTGAACAGCGCGATAAAGGCGACGACTTGGCTGAGGACCGGAGCGTTCTGAACCGGCCGGAACAGCACCCGGTCGATCAAGACGCCGGCGATGAACGACACGACGACCGCCAGGGCGAAGGCCACCCAATAGGGCAGCCCCCAGGCGATCAGCTGCCAAGCGATGAAGGTCGAGAACATCGCCATCTCGCCCTGCGCGAAATTGAGATGGTCGATCGCCTGGTAGATCATGACGACGGCGAGCGCCATGCAGGCATAGATCGCCCCGTTCGCCAGCCCCGCCATCACCTGCTGCAGCAGCAATTCCATTTCTAGTACCCGAGATACGAGCGGCGGACCGCTTCGTCGGCGCCGACCACTGCGGAGGGCGCGTCCATGACGATGTGTCCGGTTTCGAGCAGATAAGCGTGCTCGGCCAGCTCCAATGCCAAGGCCGCGTTCTGCTCGACGATCAGCATCGCGACCCCGGTGTCGGCATTGACGCGGCGGAGGATTTCGAACAGTTCCTTGACGATCAGCGGCGCGAGGCCGAACGACGGCTCATCGAGCAGCAGCAGCCGTGGGCGCAGCATCAAGGCGCGGCCGACCGCCAGCATCTGCTGCTCGCCGCCCGACAGCGTGCCGGCCTGCTGGCCGCGGCGTTCCTTGAGGCGCGGGAAGTTGGCAAAGACCCGTTCGAGATCGGCGGCGATCTCGCGCCGATTGCGCCGGGTCATCGCGCCGAGCTGCAGGTTTTCCTCGACCGTCAGGCGGACGAAGGTGCCGCGCCCTTCCGGCACATGCGCGACGCCGAGGCGGACGATGTCCTCGGTGCCCCAGCCCGAAATGCGCTTGCCGTCGAGTCGGATATCGCCGGCGGTGCGCACCATCCCGCAGATCGAGCGCAGGATCGTCGTCTTGCCGGCGCCATTGGCGCCGAGCAGGGTGCGGATCTGGCCTTCGTCGAGCACGAAATCGACGCCGTAGAGAGCCTGGTTCTGACCATAAAATGCGTCGAGCCCGGCAACTTCGAGCATCATGCCGCGTGCTCCCGGGTGGTCCCGAGATAGGCGCGGATCACATCTTCGTTACGCTGCACTTCAGCGGGCGTGCCTTCGGCGATCTTGCGCCCGAAATCGAGCGCGACAACCTTGTCGGACACCGACATGACCAGGTTCATGTGATGCTCGACCAAGAGGACCGTGACCCGGCGCTCGTCGCGCACTCGGCGGATCAGCGCGCCGAGCTCGGCGACTTCCCCATGATTGAGACCGCCCGCCGGCTCGTCGAGCAACAGCAGCTTGGGCTGTCCTGCGAGCGCGCGGGCCAATTCCACCCGCTTGCGCGTGCCGAGCGGCAGCCCGTCGGCGCGGCGCAGCGCGACGTCCTCCAGGTCGAGCAGCTTTAGCAGCGACCATGCGGTCTCGTTGAGCGCGCTCTCCTGACGGCGCACCCAGGGGAGCTTCAGCGCATCGCTGGCGAAGTCGCTGCGACTGCGGGCATGGCCGCCGATCCGTACATTGTCGATCACTGTTTGCGGGCCGAACAGCGCCAGATTTTGGAAGGTGCGGGCGATGCCGATCTCGGCGATGCGGTACGCCGGACGATCGAGGATCGAGCGTCCCTCGAAACGGACGTCGCCGCGATTGGGCGTGTAAAGCCGGCTGACGCAATTGAACAGCGTCGTCTTGCCGGCGCCATTTGGACCGATGAGGCCAAGGATCTGGCCATTCTCGATGGTGAACGAGACGCCATCGAGCGCGACGATGCCGCCAAAGCGCAGTGCAATGTCGCGAACTTCGAGGAGCGGCGGCGAGCCCGTGACGCCGTCTGCAGCCGCCACGCCGGTTCTACCCTCGCACCGAGGTCGGGATCAGGCTCGCGCCCGCGGCGCCGGTAACCAACATGCTTGCTCTCGCTCTTTTCGGCAATCGCGCGGCGCGAGCCTGCCGACCGCCGCAAATCAAGTCAAGAACAGGCAACGTTTTGCGCCGCGAAACTATGGCATTTTACTCGGCCGCATCGACAAGCCTGGGCAAATTCGCGATCATCCCCGGCAATGATCCTTGCCTGTCCCGCTTGCCGCACACGCTATCAGGTCGATGATCGGGCGCTGGCCCGACCAGCGGGACGCACTGTCCGCTGCGCCAATTGCGGCCATAGCTGGCAGCATCTGACACCGCCGCCGACGCCTCCCAGGCTGGCGCGAGAGGCGCTGACCCCAATGACGGACGCGCCGGTTTTCGCCGCGACCCCGCGCGCCGCGATCATCGCACCGCCGACGCCGCGCCGCCGGCGTGGGGCGGGGCTCGGGACTCTCTTCGTCGTCCTGCTGCTCGCGGGTGCGGTGGCCGGCGCCTATTTCGGTCGCGAGCGGATCATCGCGGCCTGGCCGCAGGCGGCGCGCTTCTATGCGTTTGTCGGGCTTTCCGCCGAGGCGCCGGGCGCCGGGCTCGATATCGCCAATGTCACCTCCACCCGCAATGTCGACGGGTTGATCGTCGAGGGCGATATCACCAATCGCCTCGCGGTGCCGCGTTCTGTGCCCCAGCTGCGCGTCGTGCTGCGCGACACCGGCCTGAAAGAGGTCGCGGTCAAAATCGTCGATCCGCCCAAGCCGCGGCTGCTGCCGGGCGAAACCGCGCATTTCGTCGCCGCGTTCCTGCCGGCGAGCGACGCCGCGGTCGGCGTCGTGGTGACCTTCGTCGCCGGCTAGGCTCCCCACGATCGGCTCCGCTCGGGGTGGAGCGGTTTTTCTCGGATCGGGTTAGCCTTATTCGCCGCAATCATCGGTGCCTGGGCCGGCCTCAGCGCCACCAATCGCAAACCAATCAAGCTGGCCGCGAGCGGCGCGGCGACGAACGCCATGGGCACCCAAAAGGCCCCGCGGAGAATGGAGCTGGGGTTCAGACCGTCGCCGAGACCGCTCGCGTTCGCGACGAGACCGGCAATCGCCGCGCCGAACGCAATGCCGGCTTGTTGAACCGTGGCGACGGACGCAGCGGCGATATTCTCCTCGCCATGTCTGGCGCCAGTCATGGTGCGTTGAGCGATGAAGGCCCAGCAGACGCCGATGCCAATGCCGATCAATGCGATCGGCAGCAGCAGGGCCGCGGCGGGCCCGGGCGGCATCAGCAAACCAACCCCGATTAGACCCACGGCCATGGCGATTGGTCCCGCGACGATCAACCGCCCAGGCCATTCGTCGGTGAGCGACGCGACGGTGAGCGCGGCAGCGGTCCACGCCAACGATGCTCCAGCAACCATGTATCCGGCGGTCAATGGAGTGAGCGCATGTAATCGTTGCAGAAACAGCGGCGCATATATCGCAAGTGGGCTGTACGCGATGGATATCAGCAAGACCATCCACAGCCCCGCACCGGTCTCGGATCGCAGCGAAAAGGCGTTGCTCGGCAGGAGCGCGACGCTCGCCCCGCGATCAATCCGGAACATCAGAACGAATGTTCCGATTGCGGCCACGATAAACGTGCTCTTGATGGCGGGGCCGATCGAGACGCTCGCCAGCGACAACAGAGCAATCGCGGCACATATCAAAGCCACGCGGAGGGCCGGCACCCTGGGTTTGCCCGCGTCGCTGCTCGGTGCATGGGCCGGCAAAATGAACCACGCGGCCACACCCAGCAGGATCCCGACACCCGTTATCGCGAAGAAGGCGCCTCGCCAATTGCCGTAAGCTGCGAACAGTCCGCCGATCAGCGGCCCGGTAGGTACGGAAACCGACCAGACGCCTGCGAACAACCCAAAGACCCGCGGCCAAAGAACCTCGGGAAATACAGTGCGCACCAGGATGTATGCCAACGCGGATATCAGCCCGCCTCCGAGGCCTTGGACGAAGCGGCCGGCGATCACCATGCCGATCGATGGCGCCAGCGCGCACAAGACGGCGCCCGCGGCGTAGATCATGGCGCCGGCGCAGTACGCCCGTCTGTTACCAACTGCGCTACTCAGGACACCGGTACTCGTGGCCGCGACGATCGAGGACGCAACAAAGGCGGTGGTCGGCCAACTCATGAGATTGGCGCCGCCGACATCGGCGACGATGCTGGGCAGGAGGGTGGCGGTGACCAGCACATTCATCGAGTGCAAGAGAGGATGCCGCCCAACAGCACGCCCAGCGGCACCGCCAAGCGAGGCGCAAGAAGCGCCAGCCAGCCTGTCTCCGTCACCCCCTCGCGCACGGGAATTTCCTTTTAAAAAGCGTTTTGTTGTTTTATGCTTGCTGCGGTTAAAAAAGCAATATGTTTCTTTATTCGCTCGGCATACAGGGAAGATGTGAGCACGGACAGCGCCACCAGGGTCCTTTACACACTCAAGTCGCGCGGTCCGCTGAGCACGAGCAACGTCGCGCGCTCTCTCGGCATCACCGAAGTCGGCGTGCGACAGCACCTGACAAAGCTTCACGGCGAAGGCCTGGTAGCGTTCGATGACCAGGCCGGCGAGGTCGGGCGCCCGAAACGGATGTGGCGGTTGACGCCGAAAGGCCACGCCCGGTTCCCGGACACGCATGGCGACCTCACCGTCAGCTTGATCGAGGGCCTCCACTCGGTCTTTGGCGCGGCGGGGTTGGATCGTCTCATCCAGGCTCGGCAGGAAGTCATGGTGGCGAACTACCGCCAAGCCCTGGAGCCTTATCCCGATCTCGGGGATCGCGTCGACGTATTAGCTCGGCTCCGAACGGTTGAAGGCTATATGGCGGAGTTCGAGACGCAGAGAGACGGCAGTTTTCTGCTGATCGAAAATCATTGCCCCATCTGTGCCGCGGCGAAAGCGTGCCAGGGCTTCTGCCGCTCGGAGCTTGAGCAATTCCAGGCAGCGTTCGGCGCCGGCGTATCGGTGACGCGCCAGGAGCATCTTCTTTCCGAGGGACGACGCTGCGTCTACCGTATCGCGCGTCTGGGATCCAGCGATGACCGGGCGGGCGACCAAAGCTCGGAGCACAGGATCTAGGGCAGCGTACGATGCCGAGCGAGAAACTCGGCGCGGGCCAGCGCGTGCAGGCGGGCCATGCGCTGTTGCACGCTCGGCGGATGGAAGCCGTTCGCCATCAGCGGCATGTCGCGACCGTGACCCATGCTGATGACCAATTCGCCCTTGTCGTTGAAATGGATACGCCTGCCGTCGAACAGCAGGTTGCCGAGACCGGATTCGTCGAGGTCCCAATTGCGCACGGGCCCGCTATCGATGTGCATGAAGCCGGAATGCGGATACCAGCCAACGCCGCCGCGCTGCATCCCGCGCGCCGCGGTCATCGCCTCGGCCAGCTTGACGCCGAAGTGAACGTCGAGCGCCCGCCCGTAAATGTGCTGGCTGTTCTCGGCAACGCCGAAAGTGGTGCGGGCCAGCATTTCGTTGGTCTCGCGCGTGCGATAGGCGGAGAGGATCGTCGCCTCGGTCTGGCCGGTCGCATCCATCACCACGGCGAGAAAATCGATCACCTCAACGTCGTAATTGATCGTCTCGTTAACGTGGAAGTCGCGCAGGAAAACCGAGAGGTTTTCCATCGCTGCCGGGATCGGCCCGACATCGTCGCGGTAGGGCCCATCGAAGGTCTCGCCGGTATGCGGATTGACCAGACGCAGAACGCGCCCTGGAGGAGGTGGCGCAGGCACCGCGCGCGCCATGCCGGGCAGCACGATCGTACCGGCGATGATCGAAAGCAGCAGGCGGCGATCCATCCTGATCAATTGAAGAGCGAAACCCTGCGCCGACGTCAAAATCGTCGCAGCAGGCGCTCGATATAGTCGAGCTCGATCGTCGGCCGGGCGCGCTCGCCGGCCCGCCGGCGCAATTCGTCGAGAATTTCGCGCGACTTCTGCAGGATGCTCTCGTCGGGTATCTGCACATCGCCCTGGTCGTAGGGACCGTTGCTCGACATTGGCCGGCCGAACGGATCGCGGTCGCCGTTTTCTGGCGCGTCGCGATCGGTCGTGCCCATTTCGTCGCCTTGACCCACCATTCCCATGCGCTCGCGCATTTGCTTCTCGAAGTCGCGCGCGCCTTGCTGGAGCTGGTCGAGCGCCTGGGTTTGCGGATCGATAGCCTCGCCCGGCTGGCTCCGCTGCAAGGCGCCGGTCGCGTCGCGCATCGCCCGCTCGGCACGGCCGAGCGGGTCGGGGATTTGGCCCGCTCCGGCGCCCATATGGCGCATGATTTCGCCGAGTGCCTGGCGCAGCGCCTCCTGCTGTCCGGCGGAGTCGCCGAGATCGCCCATCTCGGAGCCTTGCTGCCCGCTGGGCTGCTGCTGCCCGTTTTGATCGGAACTGCCGTTCTGCTGGCGCTGCGCGCGGAAGCTGCGGTCGAGCAATTGCTGCTGGCGCTGCATCATGTCGCGCAGGCCGCGCATCATCTGCTCGGCTTCGCCGGTGCCGCGCTGCTGCATGTCGCCGGGCCGGGCGGTGCGCAGATTTTCGAGCATATCCTGCAGCTGCGACAGCAATTCGCGCGCCTGCTGCTGAGCACCGCTATGGGCGAGTTCGCGCGCCCGATCGAGAATGCGCTGCAGGTCGCGCCCGGTCATGACCCGCGACGGGTCGACCGGCGGCGGCGCCTGGTCGGGATTGCGCCGCGCTTCCTCGGCCAGCGCTTGCAGGTAACGATCGAGCGCCTGCTGCATCTCGCGCATCAGCTGGTCGATTTCGTCATCCGGCGCATTGCGAGCGAGGGCGTCCTGCAATTCCTGCTGCAGGCGCCGCAGATCGCGCTCGGCGAGCGACATGCCGCCGTCCTCGATGCGCAGCGCGGTATCCCACAACAGCGGCACCACGGCGGCGATCGCCGCGTCGGCATCGGCCTCGCGCAGTCGCAGGCTGGCGAGCTGCAGCGCCATGTAGACGACGGTGTCGTCGCGGTAGAGCGCCGGCCGCGCGTTCAGATCTTCGAGAATCTCGGCGACCGCTTCGTGCGAGGCCGGGTCCTTTACCAGCTCCTTGCGCTGATCGATGATAGCGCGCGCCACGGGGTTGTGAAAATTCCGCTCGGGCAAGGTCATCAGCACCGGCTCGCTCTCGCCGGTCTGGCCGAGCGCGTCGGTCGCGATAATCCAGATCTCGACCGGCAGGCCTGCCCAGGGGTGCGGCGACAGATCCTGGTAGCTGGCGGAATGCGCCTCCTTGAGGTGCAGTCCCGGCAACGGCATCTCAAGCTCGATCTGGTCGGTCGATTTGCCGCCGGCGCGGCGGATTATCGCCTTGACACCCTCGACCCCGTAATCGTCGGTCGCCTTGTATTCGAGCCGCAGAGCGGCATGCACCGTCGCCTTTGGCGGCTCGACAAACGCGGCGACCGGCGGATTGTCGGGAATGATCTCGATCAGCCAGTGGCCCAGTGTCGTGCCGCCCTGGCTGACGGTCAGCGACTGTCCTTTGGTCAGAGTCGCCTGCACGCGGAAATTGCTTTTATCGATCGCCTGGAAGTCGCTCGGCGTGTTGTCGATCCTCAGACGGGGCAGGGCGCCGGCGCCGTGAACCTGCGCCAGCAGGGTGCTGCCGGTTGGCACGTGGACGGCCCCGACGGTGTCGGAGCGCAGAAATTGCGGCGCCAGGCCAGTGTAGTCGGGCGGGGTAATCCAAATATCGAAGCTTGCCGCGACTCCGCTCCGTCCGCCGTCCCAGTTCGGCGAGAGCGCGCGGACCAGTCGGTCGCGCCAGTCGGCGCCGGCGTCGATCGCGGCCAGCACGAGCAGCATCGCCAGGATCGAGCGCAGCCCCCACGGGTCGTGCCGCGCGAGACCGGCGACCGGCCAGCCGACGCGCAGGCCGCGGATCATGGCCGACATGCGCCGCCGGTGCGCCTCCCATAGCCCGATGGCGGCGGCGTCGAGCGGCACGCTCGGCTGATCGGCGATTGCAGCCAGCGGACGATGGATGAGGCCGCTGTTGATCTCGAGGCGTCGGCGGGCAGCGAGCGGGTCGGGCCAGACCAGCCGGCGGAACCCCCAGAGCACCGCGCAGCCCAGCGCGACGGCAAAGCCGACCAGCAGCGCGGCGTGAGCGGCGCCCGGCAGGAGGCTCGGCAGATCGAACAGCGCGGCGACCGCAAAGACGCCGACGACAAACAGTGTCGGCCACAGCGCCGGCCACAAATTCTCCCAGGCCAACGCGGCGCGTGACAGCAGCAGCAGCCGCGACAGGCGGGTTTCCGGTGCCAGGCCTGGGATCATCCCGGGGGTTTCCCTTCGGCCAGCCAGTCGGGGATCGTGTCGAGCGCCAGCATTGCCTCATAGCTCGACCGTGCGCGGATCACAGCAAAGCGAGTGCCATCGACCAGAACCTCGGGCACCAGCGGCCTGGTATTGTAGGTCGAGCTCATCACCGCGCCATAGGCTCCGGCGGTCGTGAAGGCGATGAGATCGCCCTCGGCGAGCGGCGGCAGCGGGCGATCGCGGGTAAAGGTGTCGGTGGTCTCGCAAACGGGTCCGACGACATCGGCGGGCGACAACTCCCCGCCAAGCGGCGGCTCGCGGACGGGAATGATCCCATGCTCCGCCTTGTACATCGCCGGCCGGACGAGATCGTTCATCGCCGCGTCTACCACGATGATCCGGCGATCCCCCTGTTTGACGTAAATGACGCTCGCCACGAGGATGCCGCCATCGCCGACCAGGAAGCGGCCCGGCTCGAAGGCGAGCGCCAGATCGAGCGGGCCGAAAATCTCGTGCACGAGCGAGGCGTAATCGGCGGGGGTCGCCGGTACGTCCTTGCCGTAATAAGGGATCGTCAACCCGCCGCCGAGATCGACCTGCCGCACGGCTAGCCCGTTTCCGCGCAACGCGACGACCAGCTCGGCGATCCGCTTGAACGCCGCACGGCACGGCCCAAGGTCGACGATTTGGGAGCCGATATGGACGGCGAGCCCGCCCGGCTCGATGCCGGGCAGCTCGGCCGCGAGGCGATAGGCGGCGATTGCTTCGGTATGCGGAATGCCGAACTTGTCTTCCTTACGGCCGGTCGAGATGTCGCTGTGCGAGCCCACATCGACATCCGGGTTGACGCGGATCGCGACGCGCGCCGATCGGCCCCGCTCGACCGCCAGCCGGCTCAGCTGGCGCAACTCGGGCACCGATTCGACATTGATCTGATGGATGTCGGCATCGAGCGCTGCGCGAAGCTCGGCGTTGGTCTTGCCGACCCCGGAAAAGATGATCCGCCGCGGCGCGATGCCGGCGGCCAGCGCGCGCCGCAGCTCGCCCTCGGAGACGACGTCCGCGCCGGCGCCAAGGCCGGCGAACAGTCGCAGCACCGCCAGGTTAGAGTTGGCCTTGACGGCGTAGCAGATCAGCGGCGGCGGCGCGCCGAACGCCGTGGCAAATTCCTGGTAGCGCGATGTCAGTGCGCCGGCAGAATAGAGGTAGAACGGCGTGCCGACAGCCTCCACGACGCGCGACACCGGCAGCTTCTCGGCGTGAAGTTCGCCGCCGCGATAGGGAAACGGCTCACGCATCAGGTTTTCGGATACGGCTGCGGATAGGTGACCGGCTCACCGGGCGGCGGTATCGGGTTCGCCTTGCGGCCGCAGCCGGCGAGCGCCGCGGCGATCAGCAGCAGCGCGGCGATCCGAAACGCGGACGAGCGGCGGCGTGCGGTCCCCGGGCCAGAGGGTCGGCTCATTGGCAATACCCCTTGCGCGCGGCGGCGATCGCGGCGCGGACACGGTCCGGGGCGGTACCGCCAAAGCTCGTGCGGCTCGCCACCGACCGCTCGACATCGAGCACATCATACACCGAAGCGGTGATCGCCGGCTCTACCGCCTGCAATTCGGCGAGCGGCATGTCGGCGAGGGCACAGCCCAAGGCCTCGGCGCGCTTGACGATCGCGCCGGTGACATGATGCGCCTGGCGGAACGGCAGGCCTGACTCACGCACCAGCCAATCGGCCAGATCTGTCGCCGTGCTGTAGCCGCGCGCCGCGGCTGCGCGCAGGCGCTCGACCTGAGGCCGCATGTCCCTGACCATGCCGGTCATCGCGGCGAGGGACAGCTCGAGCGCGTCTGCCGCCTCGAACACCGGGACTTTGTCCTCCTGCATGTCCTTCTGATAGGCGAGCGGCAACCCCTTCATCACCGTCAGCAGCGCGATCAGCGAGCCATCGAGCCGCCCGGTCTTGGCGCGCACCAGCTCGGCGGCGTCGGGGTTGCGCTTTTGCGGCATGATCGAGCTGCCGGTGGTGAACGCATCGCTCAAAACGATGAAGCCGAACGGATCGCTCGCCCAGATCACGATCTCTTCGGCAAAACGCGATAAATGCATGCCGGCAAGCGCGGCGGCGGCGAGAAACTCGACCGCGAAATCGCGGTCCGACACCGCGTCGAGCGAATTCGCCGCGGGCCGGTCGAAGCCGAGCGCCGCGGCGGTCCGGTCGCGGTCGATCGGGAACGCCGTGCCGGCGAGGGCCGCGGCGCCGAGCGGGCACTCGTTCAAACGCTGCCGGCAATCGGCAAAGCGGCCGCGGTCGCGCCCGAGCATTTCGACATAGGCCATCAAATGATGGCCGAGCGTGACCGGTTGGGCGATCTGCAGATGGGTGAAGCCGGGCATCACCGTCGCCGCATGCGCCTCGGCCTGGTCGAGCAGCGCGCTTTGCAATGACATCATCGCGGCATCGGCCCGATCGATCGCACCGCGCACCCACAGCCGGAAATCCGTCGCTACCTGGTCGTTGCGCGAGCGCGCGGTGTGCAACCGTCCCGCGGCAGGACCGATCAGCTCCGCCAACCGCGCTTCGATATTGAAGTGGATATCCTCCAATTCCTCGCGGAAGACGAAAGTGCCTGCGTCGATTTCGGCGCGAATTCGCTCTAGACCCTCGGTGATCGCAGCGCCATCCTCGGCCGAGAGGATGCGTTGCGCGATGAGCATCGCGCAATGCGCCTTGGAGGCGGCGATATCCTCGGCATAGAGGCGCCGGTCGACATCGATCGAGGCGTTGATGCGGCGCATGATCGCGGCGGGACCGTCGGCAAAGCGGCCGCCCCACATCGAATTGGGCGCCGCCGCGGACGCGCTTCCGCCAGGCGGGCGCCGCGTCGGACGGCTCACGGCGCGCGGCCTCCCTTGCCGGGAAGGGGCGTTATGACAAGGTGCCGCATCATTGTGGCCGCATCGCTCCTGGTCGCCTCGACGATCGGGGCCGCGGCCGAGCCGGCGGCCGAGCCCGAGATCAAGCCCGGCGAGTTTATCCCGGCGGCTTCGCCGCAGCCAGCGCCGGAGATGTCGTTCGCCGGCCTCGACGGCAAACCCGTTGCGCTCGCCGATTTCAAGGGCACGTTCCTGATCCTCAACCTGTGGGCGACCTGGTGCCAGCCTTGCCTCAAGGAAATGCCGTCGCTCGTGAGGCTGCAAGCAAGCCTCGCGCCGGCGCTGACCGTCTTGGCGGTCTCCGAAGACCATGGCGGAGCGAAAGTCGTCGGCCCATTCATCGCCGAACATGATCTCGGTACGATCAAGATCGGCCTCGATCCGCAGAGCGACGCGATCCATACCCTGCACGCGCGCGGGCTGCCGACGAGCCTGGTCATCGATCGGGATGGGCAAGTCCTCGGCAAGGTCGAGGGCGGCGCCGATTGGGATTCGGATCTGCTTCGCGCGGTGCTGACGAAGTTGATGCCGGTCAGCTCCCCGAAGAGCTGAGCACCCGATGGAGGAATTGCCCGCCACGGCGCAACCCGTCTTCGTCGATGCCATGCCCCACGCCGGGGCAGGCCAGCGTTTCCACCAAAACGCCGGCGGCGGTGAGAGCGCTCTCCGCCACCGTCATCGAATCGAAAGGAACCGTGGGATCGTCGGTGCCATGGACGAGGAGGATCGGCGGGCGCGAGCGGATTTCGCCGGCAAGGAGCCCCGGGGCGATCAGCCGGCCGGAATACCCGACGATGCCGGCGAGCTGACGCTCGCGCCGCGGCCCGACAAACAGCGACATCATCGTGCCTTGCGAAAACCCGACCAGCGCGAGCTCGGCCTCGGTCAGTTCACGCTTCTTGAGCTCGTCGTCGATGAAGGCGTCGAGGATCGCCGCCGAGGCGCGGGTGCCGGAGAGCCGCGCCTCGGGGTTCGGATCGCGAATGCTCATCCACTGGTAACCGTGAGGCGCCATGTCGCACCGAAACGGCGCGTTCGGCGACAGGAATTCGGCGTCGGGCAACAGCCCGGCCCAATAGGGCGCCAACCCGATCAGATCGTTGCCGTCGGCGCCGAGCCCGTGCAGCAGGATCACCAGCCGGCCGGGCTTGGCGCTCGATTGCGGCGGATAGGAAGGCCCGGACAGGGTCTGAGGCATTGTCGTGGTCTCCGGCGAGGTCGCGGCACAGGCATAGCCGATGTCGGGCAAGGCGGCCAGGGGACTTGACCGGCCGATGATCGTCACCCGCTTTGCGCCGAGCCCGACCGGCTATCTGCATCTCGGTCATGTCCGCTCGGCGTGGGAGGGCTGGCAGGCGGCGCGCGGTGCGGGAGGGCGGTTCCTGCTGCGGATCGAGGACATCGACCGCACCCGCTGCCGCCTGGAATTCGACGCGGCAATCCGCGAAGATCTCGCCTGGCTCGGCCTCGATTGGGACGGCGCGGTGCGCCGGCAATCCGAGCATTTCGACGACTACCGGGCGGCGCTGGCGCGGCTCGGCGATACGGGCCTGCTCTACCCGTGCTTCTGCACGCGGCGCGACATCCAGGCCGAGATTGCCCGCGCCGGCGGCGCCCCGCAAGACGAGGCGGGGCCGGTCTATCCCGGAACCTGCCGGAAACTTGACGCCGCCGAGCGAGCCGCCCGGATCGCGGCCGGCGCCGATTACGCGATGCGGCTCGATGTTGTCCAGTCGATCGGGCGAACCGGCCCCCTCGATTGGTCCGAGGATGGCCGCACCGTTACCGCGACACCGGAAATGCTCGGAGACGTGGTTCTGGCGCGCAAGGACGTGCCGGTGAGCTACCACCTCGCGGTCACCATCGACGATGCGCTGCAGGGTGTGACGCTGGTGACGCGCGGCGTCGACCTGTTTACGGCGACCCATATTCATCGCCTGCTGCAGGCGCTGCTCGGCCTGCCGACGCCTTCCTATCGCCATCATGCGTTGCTGACCGATGCCGAGGGGCGGCGCCTCGCCAAGCGCGACAAGGCGCTGACCATTCGGGCGATGCGCGAAGCCGGGCTTACGCCGGCGGAAATCCTCGGCCGGGCTCAATCGAGCGGGCGGTGAAGCCCGTTGGCGATTTCGAGATACTCGGGATCGTCCGGCCGCAGCACGCCGTGGCGCACCGCGAAGTCGAGGATCACCAGGTTGACGTTGAACTTGAAATCCGCGGTCGTGCGGATGCGTTCGAGGATGTCGGTGAGCGGCATCAGCTCGAACCCGGCGATCTCGCCGTCATGGTTCTGCGGCACGAAGTCGGGCGGGATTTCGAGATCGTAGATGAACATCACGTCGTCGCGGATTCCGGTCTTGGTCTCCATGCAGTAGGTCAGCGCGCCGGACGGCACCGCGCGAGCGATCAGCGCGGCATCGATTGCGGCTTCCTCTTCGGCTTCCTTGGCGAGCGTCGCGGCCGCGCCATAGCCGTTGCCGATGCCGCCGGCGACGATATTGTCGAGCTTCCCGGGCGCCACCTGCTTGTTAGATGCGCGCCGGCCGATCCACAGCGCGTAGCGGTCGCCGTCGCGGCAATAGCCATTGAGGTGGATGCCGTAGGCGCGCACGCCGAAAAACGGCACGGCGCCGCGGTCGAGACGAAAGATCGGTCGCTCGCCCCAGCTCGGCGCGACGTCGAAGGTCTCGTTGCGCCATTTCGGCACGCGCCGCTCGGACACCAACACATCGACGACCGCGTCGACCGCCTGGCTGACCGTGTCGGCGTCGCCTTCCGCGAGAAGCCGCGCCTTGCGCTCGCCGACGGCGAAGACGCGGTCATGCCGGCGCAACACCTCGGCATTGTCCAGGCGCAGCCAGCCGACGCGGTGATCGCCGGCCCATAGCGGCATCGCACGCGCCGGCGCGAAGCTGTTGCAGTGGCGGATACGGTCGGCGAAAGCCACTTAGTCCCTCGGGGCGCTCAGACGGTCAGCACCAACTCGACGCCGGCGATCTGCCGCATGCAGCTCGCGACGTATTCGACGGTGTCGCGCCCGATGCCGTCGACCTCGATGTCGATCGTCAGGCTCGGGCCCGGCCGAGCGACGGTGCTGTGCCAGCACTCCGGCACCAGGCCGCGTTTGGCGAAAAGCTCGAGCACGCGCGGCATTACGCCGGGCTCCGCGCGGGCATGAACCGAAAATCGGGAGAGGGTTGCAGATACCGTTTCAGCAACGGCGGCTTCGGGTGACGACATCGGCGAAATCCTCGGCAAAAAGTTGGCGAATCACGACGGCCCGAGCTCCTGGTGAGCCCGGGTCGCTAATTCGCCGGCCGGAGGCGCGATGCGTCTTCTTGCTCGTCACACTGCGGATGTAAGCCGGGCGGGCGGGTGCGTCAACCGTCAGGGCCAGCAAGGGATAGAAGTTCCGTGCTCGGCATAAAACTTTCGGGTGATAAACTCCTCAGCTTGGCGTTATCTCGGGTAGCGATTGAGATATCCCGATCCACCGCCTATATCCTTAGGCACTGTCCGACGGAGACGCGCATGACGTTGTTGCGGGCTGGTCTGATCTTAGGTCTCTGCCTCGGCGGCGGGTTCGCTTGCGCTCCCGGCGGGCCGGAGCGGGCTAGCGACATCCAGAACGTGAATGGGATCGGCGACGACATCTCGGCGGTCGGCATGACCGACTCGTCCGCGCGGACGGTGCATGACCCGAATGCGATGACGACCCTGCCAAACAACTACCAGACGATCGACAACAATTAGCCGCCGGTCATAACCGCCTGGCAAGCGTTCCCGGGCGCCGGCAGTATCGCGCGATGAACCCCCTGGAAGAGAGCGCCGCTGCGCTCGCCGCGGCCGATGCGCTGTTGGCGCGGGCGCGCGGCAATTTGGCGCTGCGGGTCACCAATGGCGGCGCGGTCGATGCCGGCCGGCTGGACGCCGACCAGATTGCCGCGCACGGGCTTGCCTGGATGGCGACCTATGTCGCGGCGCTTCGCCAATTGCGCGACTGGGCGCTGCGGCTTGACGGCGCCGGCGCGCTGGGCGAGGCGCAACCCCTCATTCTCGCGGTCGGGTTCGGCGAATACCTGGCCCAGCTTTCCGGCGGCATCGCGATGGGGCAGGGCGAGATCGCCCGGCCACAGGATTTGGGCCTCGGCGACGAAGACCTGGCGCCGCTCCGCGCCAGCCCGCTGGTTGCTGGGCTCGCCGAGGCGCGCGCCAAGCTCGGCGCGATCCTCGCCGACGGGATGCCGTCAGGCGGTGATGGGCTGGGTGATGAAACCCTCGAACTGATCCGTGACCAGGTGCGCCGCTTCGCCGAGCGTGCGGTCGCGCCGCATGCCCATGACTGGCATCGCCAGGACCGGCTGATCCCGATTGAAATCATCGAGGAATTGGCCGGCATCGGCGTGTTCGGCGTCAGCCTGCCGGAGGAATATGGCGGGCTCGGTCTTGGCAAGATGGCGATGTGCGTCGTTTCCGAGGAATTGTCGCGCGCCTATATCGGTGTCGGCTCGCTCGGCACGCGCTCGGAGATCGCCGGCGAGCTGATCCGCATCAACGGCACGCAAGAGCAGAAGGTGCGCTGGCTGCCGGGCATTGCCTCGGGCGCGGTGCTGCCGACGGCGGTGTTCACCGAGCCCAATGCCGGCTCCGATCTCGCCAATTTGCAGACCCGCGCGGTGAGGGACGGCGATCGCTACCGCATCCATGGCGCCAAGACCTGGATCACCCATGGCGCGCGCTCCGATCTGATGACCTTGTTGGCGCGCACCGGCAGCCCCGACAGCGGATATCGCGGCCTCAGCATGTTTCTCGCCGCCAAGCCGCGCGGCAGCGATGCCGACCCGTTTCCGACCGAAGGCATGTCGGGCACCGAGATCCCGGTGCTCGGCTATCGCGGCATGAAGGAATACGAGATCGGCTTCGATGGGTTTTCCGTGCCGCGAGAGGCGCTGCTGGGCGGGGTCGAGGGCGAGGGGTTCAAGCAGCTAATGGCGACCTTCGAGAGCGCGCGGGTGCAGACCGCGGCGCGCGCCGTCGGGGTCGCGCAGAACGCGTTCGAGCTGGCGCTCGGCTATGCGCTGGAGCGCCGCCAGTTCGGCCGCAATCTCGCCGCCTTCCCGCGCGTGCAGTTGAAGCTGGTGATGATGGCGGTCGAGACGACGATGGCGCGTCAACTGGCCTATTTCGCGGCGCGCGAAAAGGATAGCGGCCGGCGCTGCGACATCGAGGCCGGGATGGCGAAGCTCCTGGCCGCGCGCGTCGCCTGGACCAATGCCGACAACGCGGTGCAGATCCACGGCGGCAACGGTTACGCGCTCGAGTACCCGATCAGCCGCGTGCTGTGCGACGCGCGCATCCTCAACATCTTCGAGGGCGCTGCCGAAATCCAGGCGCAGATCATCGCCCGCGGGCTGTTGGCCGGGCGGAATTAGCGGCTCGGCGCGTCCAGTAACAGCCCGACCTTGCTGTTCGGCGCGATAGTGATCTCGGGAACGATGTCGTCCGCGGTGAACGGCTGACCGTCGGCGCCGACGCCGCGCAGGTAGTAGTGATCCGCCCCGACGCGTTCGTAATAAAAGTAGCGGGGCCCTCGGGAGAAGCTGAAATCGGTCGGGTCGAAAACCATCACGAATGACTGCTTCGGCATCGAGTCCCGCAACTGCTCCAACGAGTCGGGATAGGCGCCGTATTGGAGGCGATAGAATTCGACCGCCTGGACGAGTGTGTACAATTCTTGCTGAGCGAGCTGGGCCCGAAGATGATCATAAATGCCACCGCGCTGAACAAACCCAAAATAGGTCAGCCCGCCATAAAGGACGATCGTCAAGGCGATGCCGCCCGCGCCGATCAGCGCGACCTTGAGCCGGCCCGCCTTGCTGCTGGCGATGCCCCAGACGATTGCCGCGATGCCAAACGCCACGCCGATCAGCGGGATATACGATAGGCCGGCGATGACGTAGGCGGCAGCGCCGAGCTTGGCTTGTCCCGGGTTCGTCGGCGGCGGCGACACCTTCTAGCCGGCGAAGGCCAGGTTGATCCGCCGGTTCTGCCGGCTCTTGTTCTCGATCTTGGTGATCTCCACCAGCCCGATCTCCGCGGTATTTCGGACATGCGTGCCGCCGCACGGCTGCAAATCAACACCGATAATCTCCAGTAAGCGAACCTTGCCGGCGCCGGTCGGCGGCTTGACCGACATCGTGCGCACCAGCTCGGGATGCGCCTCGAGTTCCGCGTCATCGATCCAGCGCGGCGCGACCGCGTGGCCCTCGGCGATCAGTCGGTTGAGCCCTGCGGCGATCACCTCCTTGTCGAGGCTCGCGCCGGGCACATCGAAATCGAGCCGGCCGCGCCCGTCGCCGACCGAGCCGCCGCTCACCGCGCCCGGCACCAGCGCGCACAGCAGGTGCAGGGAGGTGTGCATGCGCATCAGCCGATGGCGGCGGTCCCAGTTGATCTCAGCTGTCACCTCAGCGCCGGGCTCGGGCAGCCGTGCATCCGTCGCGCGCACATGGATGACCTCGTCGGCGCTATCGCCCTTGACCGTGTCGGCGATGGCGACCGTCGTGCCGTCGGCGAGCCGCAGCACGCCGCAATCGCCCGGCTGTCCGCCGCCGGTCGGATAGAACACGGTGCGGTCGAGCCGGACGCCGCGCTCGTCGATTGCCGTCACCCGCGCCGTGCACGAGCGGATATAGGCGTCGTCGCGGAAGATGAGTTCGGTCACGTCAGCCACCCCGGCGTCGGGAGGTTTTTCTCCCGCAAAAATTCCGGGTTGAACAGCTTCGACTGATAGCGGGTGCCGGAATCGGCGAGGATCGTGACGATCGTGTGCCCCGGGCCGAGCTCCTTGGCGAGGCGGATCGCGCCGCAGACATTGATCCCGGTCGAGCCGCCGAGCAGCAGGCCTTCGTCCTGCGCCAGCGAGAACAGCACCGGCAGCATTTCCTCGTCAGTGATCTGGTATTGGCCGTCCGGGGTAAAGCCCTTGAGGTTCTCGGTCTCGCGGTTGTTGCCGATGCCTTCGGTGATCGAGCTGCCCTCCGGCTCGAACTCGCGGCTTGCGTACCAGCTGTAGATGCCCGATCCCATGCAGTCGGACAGGTAGATCTTGACCTTGGGGTTACGCTCCTTGAGCGCGATGCCGACCCCCGACAAGGTCCCGCCGGTGCCGACCGCGCAGACGAACCCATCGACCGTGCCGTCGGTCTGCCGCCAGATCTCGGGCCCGGTCGTCTCGTAATGACCGCGCCGGTTGGCGAGGTTGTCGAACTGGTTGGCCCAGACGGCGCCGTTCTTTTCGGTGGCCGCCAGCTCCTCGGCGAGTCGGCCGGAATAACGCACATAATTGTTCGGGTCGGTGTAGGGCACGGCCGGCACCAGCCGCAAATCGGCGCCGCACAGCAGCAGCATGTCCTTCTTTTCCTGGCTCTGCGTCTCGGGCATCACGATCACCGAGCGATAGCCGCGCGCCCGGCCGACCAGCGCGAGGCCGATCCCGGTATTGCCGGCGGTGCCCTCGACGACAACCCCGCCCGGGCGCAGCAGGCCCCGCTCCTCGGCGTCCTTGATGATGTAGAGCCCGGCGCGGTCCTTGACCGAGCCGCCCGGGTTGAGAAACTCCGCCTTGCCGAGAATGGTGCAGCCGGTCTCCTCCGACGCCCGGCGCAGCTTGACGAGCGGGGTGTTGCCGACGGCGCCGATAAACCCGTCGCGGATGTCCATGGAAGTTCTCCGAACTGCCCGTCAACTTTGCCGAACAGTATGAGGCTCGCGCAGGTAAGGGCAAGGTGCAGGCTGCGGCTTTTCCCGGTGCGCGGCTTGGCTTAGAACTCGGTGATGGCACAGAGCGAAACACCAGGTACGCTTCCGCCGCCGGCGGCAGGCGAGCTGTTCCCGGTGGTCGAGGCCGACCGATCAACCGGGCTCCTGCCGTCGCAGATGCTGCGCGCGGCGGTGAGGCTTGGGCATGAGCTACAGGCAACGGTTCCGATCCGCGACGACCAGATCCAGCCGGCGAGCCTCGATCTGCGGCTCGGCGAGGTCGCCTATCGGGTGCGCGCGAGCTTCCTGCCGGGCGGGCGGCACACGGTGAAGGACAAGCTCGACCAGCTGTCGATGCACCAGATCGACCTGACCGCCGGAACCGTGCTCGAGCGCGACTGCGTCTACATCGTGCCGCTGTTGGAGATGACGGCGCTGCCCAGACGCACTTCGGCGGCGGCGAACCCGAAAAGCTCGACCGGTCGGCTCGACATCTTCGCCCGCGTCATCACCGATTACGGCACCGAGTTCGACCGGATCCGCGACGGCTACAAGGGGCCGCTCTACGCTGAGATTTCACCGCGCGCGTTCAGCATCGTCGTGCGCACCGGCTCGCGTCTGGTGCAGCTGCGCATCCGGCGCGGCTCGCCGATCTTTCGCGATACGGCGCTGCGCCGCCTCCACGCCGAGAGCCCGCTGGTCGATACCCCTGCGGATGGTGGACCGAGCGCGCAGATGATCCATAACGGGCTGGTCTTTACCGTCGATGTGCTGGGCAGCCCCGATAGCGGCGGCCTAGTCGGCTACAAGGCGCGCCGGCACACCGATGTCGTCGATGTCGACCGGGTCGACTTCTACGACCCCAACGATTTCTGGGAGCCGGTTTATTCTAGGCGCGGGCCTGGCGATCCGTCGGGGCTGGTGCTCGACCCCAACGATTTCTACATCCTCGCCTCGCGCGAGGCGGTCGTCGTACCGGCCGACCACGCCGCCGAGATGCTGCCCTACGACACGTTTGTCGGTGAGTTCCGGGTGCATTACGCCGGGTTCTTCGATCCCGGCTTCGGCGCCGCCGAGGCGGGCGGCAGCGGCAGCCGCGCGGTCCTGGAAGTGCGCTCGCACGAGGTGCCGTTCCTGATCGAGCACGGCCAGACCATGGGGCGCCTGATGTACGAGCCGCTGATCGCCCGGCCCGACCATCTCTACGGCAGCGGCATCGGTTCGTCGTACCAGAGCCAAGGGCTGGCGCTGTCGAAGCACTTCAAGAAGCTGCCGCTGCGCTAGGCGATTCCCCACCTCTTGCGCAACTGGTCGCGGTGGCGGAAGAGCCAATACACGCAGATCAGCGTGTGCCCGGTCTCGATTTGGCCGACGTCGAGCATCGCCTCGAGCTCGGCCATCGGCTTGACCACGACGCGGATATCCTCGTGCTCGTCGGCGAGACCGTGCACGCCGCTCGCGCCGGCGGCATCAACCCGGCCGCAGAACAGCATGACCGTCTCGTCCGAATTGCCCGGCATCGGCACGTAGCGCTGGATCGGGATCAGCTCGCCGACCGGCTGAACCCCGGCTTCCTCGATGGTCTCGCGGCGCGCGACCTCTTCCTCCGACTCGTCGGCATGGTCGACGAGGCCGGCGACAACCTCGACGACCCACGGCGAATAACCGGAGAGAAGCGGCGGCAGGCGGAACTGCTCGACCAGCACGACCTCTTCGCGGTCCGGATCGTACAGCAGGACCGCGACCGCGGCGCCGCGCCGCACGACGTCGTGGACCCGCTCGCCGCTCCACTCGCCGGAATAGAGCCGGTTCTGGAAGCGGAAGACGTCGAGCCGCAAATGGCGGCGGAAGGCGATCTCATGCGCGACGATGCGCAGATCGGGATGGCTCGGAAGATCGCTCATTCGATAATACCGTCGTCGAGCACGGTTTCGGGCGCGGCGGTCTCGATCTCGACAACCCAAAGGTCCGGATCGCGTTGTCGCTGCCGGGCGATATAGGCATCGGCGTCGGCTTCCGCCACCGGGGCGGCGCCGGTCGCGCGCAGCCAGGCGAGCGTGCCGTCGGCGCGCCGGGTCTGCGAGAGTACCGTCGTGCCCGCCACGCGATCGCAGAGCTTGACGAGGATCACGCCGGCATCGGCATCGCCGCGCGACGTCACCACGACCGCGATCGCCGCCAGATCGCAGCGGCGGATCAGCGCCTGGACCTGGATATGGCTCTTGAGCCGGGCTTCCATTCAGAAGTTGGAGATTTAAAGGCGCGTCAGATGTTCGAGCCCGCCGATGCCGGCATCGCGGTAGATCGCCAGCATGTGGCTGTCGTCGAGCATCATGTAGGTCGTGCCGCCCTGGTCGCAGGTCACCTCGGCGACCGGGTATTCGGGCTTGAGCAGCGCCGCCTTGAGCTTGGCCTCTAGATCGACCTGGCCGGGAAACAAGCGGTCAAACGGCGCCGTTTCCATGCGGCCATAGGCGAGGTTGAAGACGCCGTTGCAATCGCCCGGCCCCATCGCGGTCGGTTTGCCGTTGTTGGGGGTGACGACCACACTGCTGGCGCTGAAGGTCACCCGGTCGTTGTCGGCGTTGGACCAGGTGCCGATCAGCGGGTTCGCCGGCGGCGGCCCTTCGAGGAAGGCGCAGGCGGTCGGCAATGACAACAGTGCGACGACGGCGAGCCGCGCGCCGAAACCTTTGATTTGCTCCCCGTTCATGCGGCGAGTGTAGGAGGGCGGGTTCCAATGTCACGCGAAAAGCTACCGCCGGTTGGCCGTGCGGTTGCCCTGGCGGGCCGCGCATGGTGGGATGGCGCGGCAAAGCGGGGAGGCGGGCGATGACCCTTTTCGACCGGATCGGCATCGATGTCGGCCGCAAGCTGACGCTCGAGGACGCGGTCGAGTGGGCGGCCCATCACAAGGTGCGCTACATCGACATCCAGCTCGACACCGGCGACAATGCGCTGGGCACGATCAGCGGCATCCGCGGCTCGCGGATCAAGGAGCTGTGCGAGCGGCTCGGCGTCCAGCTCGGGCTGCATACCGCCTCGGCGGTCAATGTCGCCGAGTACGCGCCTTATGTCGGCGACGCGGTCGAGGCCTATCTCAAGGCCTATGTCGATGCCTCGGTGCGGCTCGGCGCCAAATGGATCGTCATGCATGCCGGGTTCCATTTCACCGCCGACAAGGCGCAGCGCATGAAGGCCGGGCGCGAGCGCCTGCAGCGCGTCATCGCCCATGCCGAGAACAAGGGTGCGCTGGTGCTGCTGGAGAATTTGAACAAGGAGCCGGACGACGCCGAGGTGCACTACCTGGCGCATACGGTCGAGGAGTGGCGCTACTATTTCAACGAGATCGAGTCGTCGTCGTTCAAGCTGTCGTTCACCGCCAACCACGCGCATCTCGTGCCGGAAGGGATACCGGGGTTTATCGCCGCGATCGATCTCTCGCGGGTCGCCGAGGTGCGGCTCGCCGATTGCTTCCGCAACGGTTATGAGGCGCATCTGAAGCCGGGGGCGGGCGACCTCGATTTCGGCGATCTGTTCCGCCGGCTGGAGCGCGGCGGGTTCATCGGCCACTACACCAACGCGTTCGGCTCGCTGGACGACATGCTCGCGGCGCGCAACTACTTGGTGGCGATGGCCAAGGCGGCTGGGGTCGCGGTCGATTAGCCTTTCGGCGCCACGTCCAGCCTGACCGCGATCCCTTCTAGCCCCGGTTTTGGCGCCGGGTAGCGCTGCAGGACCAGCGGGTCGTGGCCGGGGATGACGTGCTGGAGCGAAGTGGCGAGGCGGCGCACGGTCGAGAAACCTTCGAGCATGTCGCCGACATTATAGACCGTCGGGTAAGCGCGCATCTCTTCGAAATTGGCATAGAAATGCGAGGCGTCGGCGGCGAGCACGACCCAGCCGCGCTCGGTCTTGACGCGCACCACCTGCAGCCCATCGGTGTGGCCGCCGACATGATGGACGGTGATGCCGGGGGCCAGCTCGGCGGCGCCGGCGTGGAACTTCACCCGGCCGCGGAACAGCCGGCCGACCATCGCGCCGACATCAGCCTCCTCGAACGAGCGACGGAGCTGCGGGTGACACATGCAGCGCCCGGTGCAGAACGCCATCTCGCGGTCCTGCAGGTGATAGGTCGCGTTCGGGAACAGGTCGTTGTTGCCGGTGTGGTCGTAGTGCATGTGGCTGATGATCACCTCCCGGACGCTGTCGGGATCGATGCCGATCGCCTTGAGCCCATCGCCCGGCGGGCGCAGGAACTCGCGGCCGCGCTTCTTGGCCATCGCCGCGTCGAACCCGGTGTCGAGGATCAAGGTCCGGCTGTCACCGACGATCGCCCAGACGAAATAGTCGAGCGGCATCGGCGTCGTGTCGTGCGGGTCGCCCTGGAGGAAATTCTCGCTCGCGCGCCGGTCGTGATGGGCATAGCGCACCGCGTAGATCTGATAGGTATCGGATTTAAGGAAACAGCGGTTTACCGCGTAAAACTTCAGGCTAACAAAAATCGCAAAAATCCTTTATAGGAAGCTATAGTTCGGCACCTAAGGCTACCGCGGTTAACCCCGGCGTACCCCTGTTAACGGGCTGCCTTCGTTAGCCGGCGTTAGCCCGAGGAGTTTCCCGGATGGCCGACAGCCCCGATAAAAAGCCCAAGCGCGACCCGCGAAGGGAGTTCCTCACCGACAGCAAGATGAAGGCGCTGAAGCCCGCGCCGGGCTACGAGCGCGATGTCGTCTGGGATACCGGGATGCCCGGCATGAGCGTCCGGATCAGCGCCAAGGGTAAAAGGACCTTCTATGCCGTGCGCCGCCGATCACCGACCGACCGGACTCCGGTTTGGCACCAGCTCGGGGTGTATCCACGGATGACCCTGGCCGAGGCCCGCGAGGCCGCTCGCGAGGCGCTGCGAGCATTAGAGCGCGGCGAGCACCCCAGGGCGATCGTCGAGGCACGCCGCCGGGCTGCGGCAGAGGCCGAGCGCGAGACCTTTAAGGCCGTCGCCGAGCGCTACATTCACCACCTTCAATCGAGCGAACGGCCGCCACGTTCGAGCAGCTTCCGCATGTATCGGTCGCGGCTCAACGGCCATCTTTACCCGGAGCTGGGTGAGCGCCCGATTGCCTCCATCACCCGCAAGGAGGTGATCGCCGCGCTCGACAAAGTCCGCGAGAACGCCGGCATCGCATCGACGCGCGGCACCAAGTCGCTGCTGGGTGCGATCATGAACTGGGCGGCCAACCGCGAGATCATCGCTGTCAATCCCGCAGCCGGGATCAAGGTGCAGGATATCGTCGGGCGTGCCGCCGCGCCGAGGAGCCGGGCGCTAAAGGACGCAGAGCTGGCTGCGGTGTGGCGGGCGATCCCGGCGATCGGTGAGGCGTTCGCGCCTATCTACAAATTGCTGCTGCTGACAGGGTGCCGGCTGGCCGAGATCGCCGGGGCAAGTTGGGACGAGTTCGAGGAAGAGGCGGGCACGCTCACGATACCCGCCGAGCGGTCGAAGAACGGGCTGCCGATGCTGGTGCCGCTGCCCCCGCTGGCGGTTGATATCCTAAAGGCGGTGCCGCGCTTCACCGGCAAGTTCATGTTCAGCACGAACGCCGGCCACAAACCCGTCGCCGCCTTCAGTCACGCAAAGGGCCGGTTGGACGCCGCGCTGGCCGCGTCCGGCGCGCAGGTCGACGAATTCGTCGTGCACGATTTTAGGCGAACCTTCCGCACCGGCCTTGCCGCGCTCGGCATCAGCCGGGACGTGGCCGAGGCGTGCCTCAATCACAAGAAGCCCGGCATCATCGGTACATACGATGCCCATGAATACCTTCCCGAGAAGACCGATGCGCTGCGGAAGTGGGAGGCGCGTTTGCTCAGCATCGTCGAGCCGCCGCCCGACGAGCCCGAGCAGAAGGACGATAGCAAGGTCGTGCCGATGCGGAGGTCGGCGTGATCAACGTCGACCAGCTCGTCGCGCCGTTCGCGGAGGAAGACCACGACGTACTGCGCCGGTACGCCATCGGCCGGGAGCAATGGCTGGCGGCGACGTACCCGGATTTTGACGCCGAAGCGCTGGTTCCGGCGTGGACCGCGCAATACGCCAAGCGGCTGAAATGGCACCGACTGCGCAAGACGCTAATCGGAGATTTCAGGATTGAGGAAGAAGCACACGGGCAGGGGTTGTGGTACGCGATCCAGGGCGCGCGGCAAGCCTACGAGGCCGACCGGGTTTCGCTGCAACGGGACAAGCGGGAAGTGCGCGAGCTTGCCGAGTTGGCGGAAGGGATACTCGAGACGATCGCGCGCCTGGGCGGCCTGATCGCCAGCGGTCGCTTGGTAGACGAGATGGCGACCGCTACGACGGACGCGTTCGGGCCGGGCGTGTCGCGACCGAGCGGCCCGCTCATCGGAGATGACGGCCCTAGCCAGGACGCGATCGCGTGGTTGGAGCGGCATCAGTCGGTGGAGATGGCGTTGCGCGAGACGACCGCCCGATTGGCGGCAATCGGCGAGATCGCCCGAACGAAGCGCAAGGCGCGCCACCAGCTCCCCAACGATCCGGTTAAGGCTGCGGTCCTACCCTTAATTGTTTTCTGGCGGATGGTGCTCAAGCGGCCGTTCCACGAGAATCATAACCTCTGGAACCAACCGGGCACGAAGGACTTGGGACCGTTTAAGGATTGGTGGCGGGGCGACCGTTTCGTGTACGACGTTCTGAAAGCGCTCGGTGCGCCCCCGGATCACTTAGAGAAACTACGAACTGTGTTACGCCCATACGGGGAGAAGAAGGCACCGCGCGGCCCTCACTCGCACACTAAGGCACGGCTGCGACCTGGACGCGTAGCGTAACCTTACCATCTTCTGCGGCCAAACCTCCGAACACTTTGGTAAGGCTTCGCGCCTACCGTATCCCAAAATAACGTCTAGTATTGCGCCGCAGCCCGATGTTTAGGAGGGTACGGTGCAAAAGCGTCGATGGGTCGGTTATTCTCAATTCAAAGCACTCGGCTTCGTCAATCCAAGTACGGGCGAGCCGTTCAGCCGCGTTCATCTTCAACGGATGATGCGGCGGGGTCAGCACCCGCTCGCCCACGAAATGTCGCCGAACTGCGTGGCGTGGGACTACGAGGAAATGCGCCGGCGATATGACAATCTCCCGATCGCGCGGTCGCTGCAAGGAGCGACGGCCGAGGCTGCCGAGTGATCGTTGAATTCGCCCGGCGCGGGGACCAACCGGCGGGGCGATCTCTCACAAAGGAACTTCAGTGAGCAAAGTGCAGTGCAAGTGCGCTCCGACAATATACCGCGGACCTAGCGGGCGCAAGCGACGCACGGCGCTTCCAATAGGAAGTGACGATGCCAATCGATGTCACGTTACACGCCGACGAGGCGAGCCGCACCCCCGACCGCGGCTGCAAGTGGACGGCAAGGGCGACCCTCCCTGACGGCCGGCAGTTTGAGGCCTAGGCGCGCACCGGCGCGGTGCATGAGCTCGCCCGGGTGCTGGTCGCCGCGGGCATCGCGGATTGTGCGCTGGCGGTGCGGCAGGCAAAGCCACCGCTCCCCGGCCCTCACCTACGCGAACTTTCGCGAGCTCGCCGAAATCACGCTCGCCGAGGGCTCTGCGACGCCTCTGCACCGTGCGGGGTGGCGCGATCCGTCGTCCCTCGCCCTTAGGATCGACGCCACGGGGGTACGTAACGGCAAAAACGAGGGTGAAGGAGGGGGGCCGCTTATTACGGTAGCCGACGAAGCTTCACCCCCCGTTTTTGCCGTTACGTACCTCGACGCAGCCGAGTAGCCGCCCATGGCGAAGAACGGCGAACTCTCGGGGGCGCAGCGAGACCGCGCACTCAATCTGGGCTGGCGGCTACCGGGGGACGCCCCGTTGCTCGCGCCGTTTCGAGACCTGCCGCCACGTCATGGCGCAACAACCGAGGCGATCATCGCGCAGTCGATCGCCGAGCACTTCCACAATCCAGGCGGTTTTGTGTCATACGCACGACGCCGGCAGTGGTATTCCGCGCGCCGGCGGTACTTTGGTGCCCGCATCCCAGGCTACGAGACGGTTGTCGCCGCGGTCGATCGGCTGGCCGAGACTGGCTACCTCGAGCACGACAAGCGGGTGCCCGGGTATCGGGGATGGCAAAGCCGGTTTCGCGCGAGCGAGTGGCTGATCAGCATCGCCGAGCACGACCGAATCGCACCGACGCGCCCATTTGACCCAGGCGAATTGATCAGATTGCGCGATAAGGACGGCAAGTTGGTCGACTACCGCGACACCGCCGAGACGCGGCGGATGCGCCGCAGGCTGCGGGCTATCAACGATGCGCTGCGCGACGTCGCCATAGATCTCGAGGCCGAGGCCGAGGCCGTGCGTATCGGCGATATCATCCGGTTCAGCAACACGGCGGTCTGTCTGTCGCCGCGAGGCTTATATCGCGTGTTCAATGGCGATTTCGCCTGTGGCGGCCGGTTCTACGGCCCCGGCTATCAGGGCCTGCCGAAGGCCCTCAGGTCCCACCTGCTCATAGACGGCAATCGCACCGTCGAGCTCGACTACGGGCAAACCCATCCCCGGCTCCTCGCGGCGCAGCAGGGCGTTGACCTTGGGCCCCGCGACATCTACGCCGTCGACGGCTGGCCGCGGCAGATCGTGAAACGGGCGGTCAACATCATGATCAACGCGGAGACGATGCACGCGGCGCACGGCGCGATCTCGCTGGAGATGGGCAGCTTCACGGAACGCCCCCAGGCGGTCGCCTGCGCTGAAGCGATCAAGCTGCGGCACCCTCAACTCAGTCCCGCGTTTGGCAGCGGCGCCGGGCTGCAGCTTCAGTTAACCGATTCAGCAATCGCCGAGGACGTGCTTCAGCGGCTGCTCGGACGCGGCATGGCCGTCTTGCCGGTCCACGATTCCTTCGTCGTGGAGCGTCAAAATGCGTCGATTTTGGAGCGCGAAATGGCCGCCGCGTGGCGTCAAAAAACAGGAGAAAATCCGATGATAGAATCAGCGGCGTAGGCTAAAAACGTTCCACATAGTGGGGAGTGTTGTCTTGTGGTGGTGTCTGTGCGCGTGCGTGTGGTAGCGGTTGTTGTGTTGCTGCTGCCTGTGCGTGTTCCTCTGCGCTGCTGCTGTTACTGTTGCTGGCTGGCTCTCGACAAACGCGCCGCCTCTCAACAAAAACGCCCCGCCACTTCGAGCGATGGCGCTGGACAAGTACCTGAGAAACAACTCATCTGCGGGCCTGTCGTCTGGGCTACGCCCCACAAGCGTCCGCGGCTCCGCACTCAATACTTTTAATCAACCGGCGTCCCCGAGCGAACGGCGGCCGCTCGATGTCTTGGCCGGACGAGGAGCGCGGAGCGGCTTGAGGCCGAGCTTCGCATCATCTTCAGGGTGGCCTTGTGGTCGAGGTTGGGGTTCCAGGGGAAGTCATCACCGTAGCGGAACGGCTCCCGCGGCGGTTCGGTCTGCTTCTTCATTGACTTGTTTCCTTCTCTCGCGCGCTAAGCAACGCTAAGGTCTTGGCCTTGATCCGTTGAACTGTACCGCTCCCGACGCCGTGCTCGGCCGCGATCTTCAACATCCCCTTCCCGCCCTCGGCCAGGGCCGATCGGATCGCGCGCTCCTTGGCCGGTGATATCGGCGGACGCCCGAGCCGCTTCCCCTGTGCGCGAGCACGTGCAAGGCCGGCATTGACGCGGCTGCGGATCATCGACCGCTCGAACTCGGCGAATGCCCCTGTAACCTGGAAGAGCAACCGACCAGCCGGGGTCGTGGTGTCGATGTTCTGCTGATCCAGATAGAGATCGACCCCGACCGAGTGCAGGTGCTCTATCGTGCCGAGGAGGTCGCTGAGCGAGCGTCCTACGCGATCAATCGCCCATGCCATTACCACGTCGAACCGCCGCCGGTTCGCGTCCTTGAGCATCTGATCGAGCGCCGGGCGCTTCTCCCTGCCTTTAGCACCGCTGATCCCGGCATCCTCATAGACCTCGGCGACAGTCCAGCCACGACGCTCGGCGATGCGTTCCAGTTCGAGGCGTTGGTTCTCGACGGTCTGGTCCGATGTTGAGACCCGGAGGTAAAGGGCAACGCGCCTCGACATGTCCAAGAGCCTCTCCAAATTCCGCCGACGAGTATAACTCATCCCATGCGATAAATAACTGTTTACGGCATAGGAAATTTGCTGTCATCGACGCGAGCGTTTCCGCGGCTTTTGGAGCGCCCGTTTGCTGGGGATTTCTGCATACCTGAGCCGGGCTCGTCCTGAAGAGCCCCACAGGGCCATGAGCGAGTCCTTCGCCCAATCTCCAGTCTGAGATCGCGGCCAGCGTCTACGTTAGCCACTGTTAAGGAATGATAAGGTGCGGATGCTGTTAGGGGCGCGCTCATTGAGAGGCAGCAGCGGGTCAACCACGACGCCGAAATCGTCGTCTAACCGACGAATGGCCGCTCTCGGGCCGCCAGTGAGGGTCCGCTGTTTGATGCTCAACGGCCATTCGTTGTTGCTGTCTTAGCCGGCCGGTCATGCCCCAATCCAGACCTGCTTCTCACAATGAGCAGGCTTCATTTTTGGCGTTGACTCGATAAAGCCGCAGCAGCGAATGGAGGCGGTGCCGTGGCGTTTTGTGCGAGGCTCGCGGCGAGAACCTTCGCAATTGCCCGTAAGGCGGCAGTCAGCAAGATCATCCTTAGGAAACGGGGAGCAGGATAATGACCCGCACGTTGGACCGAACCGTACAGGGCCCGGCGGCATGCCAGAACCGAGTTGACTGGGACCTCGACGCCGATGTCGTTGTGATCGGCGCGGGAGCGACAGGGCTTCCCGCCGCGATCGTCGCACGCGAAGCGGGCTGTTCCGTCATCCTTGTCGAGGCCGAGAGGGATATCGGCGGCCATGCCATCATCAGCGGCGGCAATATTCCGCTCGGCGGCGGCACCAGCGTTCAGAGGAGATACGGCATCGCGGATACGCCGGACCTGCTGTTCCGCGATTTGACCGACTGGTCGGTCGTCGGCCCCAACGGCTTTCCCGACTACCGTTACAACGACCGCGAGATCATCCGCGCCTTTGCCGACAACAGCGCGCCCTGCTTCGAATGGCTGCTCGCACACGGTGTCGAGTTTATCGACAGGGCTCCAGATCATATCGGCGGTAATTCTGTCGGCAATTCGGTGCCGCGCGAAATGCACAGCTTCGCCGGCCATTGGCCGATGCCGGCGACCGGCCGGCCGACCCAGAAGTGCAGAAGACCCGCTTGTCTGGTAACGGCATGATGCGCTCGCTCGAGATCGCGGCCCGCCGCTGCGGGGTCGAGATCCTGCTCGAGCACCGCATGACCCGGATCTATCGTCAATCACCGAACGCGGGCCCGGTGCTCGGCATCGCGGTCGACCGCAAGGGTGGCCGGCCGATCGACATCCGCGCCCGCAAGGCGGTCATCGTCGGCACCGGTGGCTCGACCGGCAATGTCAATTTCCGCCGCATGTTCGATCCGCGGCTGACCGAGGAGTATTGCGGCCTAGCCGGCATGCCGTGGTCTGATCAGGACGCCAGCGGCGAACTGGCGGCAATGGCGATCGGCGCCGCGTTATGGGGCTTCTACAACCAGATCGGCGAGTTCGGCTCCAACCTCACCAAGCCCCTTTTGGTCGGCTGCCAATACAATTACCGCCACCTGCAATGGCAGCCGGGGAGCCCCGTCTTCGACAAGGCGCGGGCCAGCGGTCTCTATGTGCGGGATTGGCAGGACGTCATCTGCGTCAACATGCTCGGCCGCCGCTTCTACGACGAGACTGGCGGGCAATACATCGCCAACAACTACAATTCGATCGAGGAATATGTTCAGGGCGACTGGCGCAACCTGCAGCGCAGCAAATACGCGCCGAACAATTGGCTGAACGCGGCACTGGCCGGCATCGACGACGGTCATAACGGCGGCGGGCCGATCTGGGCGATCTTCGACAGCGACGCTGTCGCGCGCGAGGGCTGGCAACCGCAGCCGCCGCAGGTCGACGTTGCGGCCGGCTTCTTCTTTAGCGCCAACCGGCTCGCCGACCTCGCCGACAAGATCGTCATGAAGTATCAGCGCCTGCCCATGCCGCCGGCCAAACTCGAAGAGACCGTGGCGCGATACAATTCCTTTGTCGAAAGCGGGGTCGATGCGGATTTCGACAAGCCGAGGCCGCAACATCGGATTGAGAAACCGCCCTTCTACGCGGCCTGGGCAACCCCGGTGGTCCATGACACGCGGGCCGGCCTGCGCATCAATGCCGCCTGCCAAGTCATCGACATGAACGGCGAGGTCATCCCCGGCCTCTATTGCGGCGGCGAGTCGGCCGGCGGCTTCAGCCAGCACGGGCTCGCTCGCGCCGCTTGCCAGGGTTACATCGCCGGCCAAGCTATCGCCGCACAGTTGTCCGGACGGGGACCTTGATCGTCCAAGGTCTCCTTTCGGCGCTTTTGAGCCACTCGGCAACGTCGGGCTGAAGGGTGGCTCGCCCGCCCGGTTGCACCCGTCGCGAACGGCGGTTCAAGACTCGATAAGCGACATTCGCTGACGGAGAAAATCGACCTGAGGCGGGCGGTAGGAGGCAGCGACTCCGCCGTCTCTTGATGCCCCACTGCGGTCGTTCGAGGGACCGGTCAGGAACGGGCGCGTCGGGTGGATATGCGTCATTCCTGATTTGTCCAACCTCTGTACCCACGCAGTCAAAGCGGTCATTCACCGCCTGGAAGGCATGACATTGCGCCTTTTTCTACCGCTGGCGGATGGGAAAGCAGCGGTATATTGTCATTCTAGGCAAGTTCGTCATGCCTTAGTCGTACGCTCCAAGGGCCTCCGGCGGCGGGCAAAGTCGATCTGTGTTCGGGGCGGCGGCAAGACCGGTCGTCCGCGAAATCGGATGAGCGAGGACGGTGAGCGTCATGTTCGACGTCAAAGGTGTCTTCGATTGGGCCAAAGAGAATGGCGAGGTCAAGGCTGTCGATCGCATCTTGATCAAAGTGATGCTCCTACTGATTAAAAATAAGATCACGTTGACGGCCGCGACGATCGAGAAGATGGAAACCCGCATGGCCCTTCCGGAAGAACTGACTAGAGCCATCGTCCGTGCTGCTGAGGAGGTCGTCGGGAAGCCGGTGCCGGACTTCCTGCCGGCAAGGGAGACATCGAATGTTTGACTTCGCCGAATTCGACTACGACTTTGTGGCAAACCGGTTGGTGGTCGGCGGCGAGCCGATGGTCCTCCATTGCCACCACTACAACGTTTTTCTGCAGCGGTCGATTCAGGACGCCGAGTACATCGACAGCGCGCCGATCCTGGTCGGGGCGGCGGCCGAGGTGGCCTTCGCTCAATTGACCGACCTGCTGGCGCGGACCGCGGATCTTCCGGCGCGCAAGGCGACCGTGGAGGCGCTCTACCGGGCCTGCGGTCTCGGACTGATCGATCTCGGCGCTCTAACCGAACGAGGCGGCGACGTGCGCACCCGTTCGACCCACTACTCGATCGGCTGGAAGGAGAAGTTCGGCCGCTCGGGGACCCCGGTCGACTTCTTCTCAACCGGCTTTCTGGCCGGTGCGCTGGCCGCGATCTACGGCTTGCCACTTGCCGACGTGCAGGCGCGCCAGACCGCATGTCTCAGCACCGGAGCGGCCGAGGACATGTTCGTGCTGGGCCGCGGTCCGGCGAACTTCACGATTTTTGCGCAGCGACAGAGCCCGGTTTTGAACCCGGTGGCGGATGACGCCGAGCCCGCGACCTCGGTGGACCGTCAAGCGATCACCCGCGCTGTGGCGGCAATGCCGCTGCCGGTCAATGCAGAGGGGCTGATTGCCATCTTCGGCCTCTACCTCACTCGCCTCTACGCTGACTACTACAATCGCATCAGCTTTGCCTTCGAGCGGGAGATGACCGAAGCGGCCGGCCGCCAGGGCGTCGAGGTTGCCGCCGACCTGTTCATCGAGGCCGGCCACATCTGCGCCTTCAATACGCTGGGCGGGATCATGACCTCCCCGGAATGGGATGCCCTTGTGTTGCCGATGCTCAAGACGCGGGAAGACTGGTTCCACGGTATCTTCGCCTGGTGGAACGCCTGCGGCTATGGCTTTGCCAAGGTGATCGAAGTCTCTGCGACCGGGGCGACGATACGGGTCTACAACGATTATGAATCGATCGGCTACCGCCGCATGTACGGCGCCGCGGACCACGGCATCTCCTATCTCGTAACGGGCGGTCTCGCTGGCGTCATGAACCTGATTTACCTGGGCGACATCCACACCAAGCCCGAACTGACACCGGAGTTCTACGATCGGCTGTTCAAGCGCGGGCGTGCGTACCAGGCGCGCATGACCACCTGCCAGGCCATGGGGGATCCTTATACCGAGATCCGTGCCGAGCTTGCCGCAGCGGCGGAGGGTGAACAGCGACTGGAAGGCGCAGGCGTTTCGGCCTGACGCCCGGCCGACCGTCCGATGATCAAAGCGGCCGAAAAGGTCTATGATTGCCTCCATCGGGAGCGCTACCGCTACACGCTGGGCTCCGCGGTCGACGACGGCCTGTTCACGCAATACGCCGACAACGAGGCATTCCGGCTCTCGTTATACGACGCCAGGCACCTGCTGCCGCAAGCCCGGGTCACCTTCCGGATCGAGCCGCAGGACGGTAGCTTTCTGATCAACGGCGCCATCGGGCTCGATTACGTGACGATCACCTATCTGCGCGACCCCCGGATGCAGGCGATCCGGTCTACGCAGGAGGCGATATTGGCGCGTCTGTCATGAGCCGGCCGACGGATTCTACCAACAATTCTCTCGCCTACCTCGACAACAATGCGACGACGGCAATGTCGCCGGCCGCCCGCAATCGCTTGGTCGAATTACTGGATGGGTCGCCCGGCAATCCCGCCGCGCCACATGGCCTCGGAGTGGCGGCTCGGAACGTTCTCGAAGAGGCACGTGCGTGCTTCGTGCGACACCTCGGCGGGCAGGTGCTCTTTACATCCGGCGCCACCGAAGCCAATGCCCTGTGCCTCCTCGGCGCCTTGCGCCACCCCGAAAATCGATGCGAGCAACTGGTGATCAGCGAGCTGGAGCACAGCTCGGTCTACGACCTCGCGGAGCTGCCGCTGGAGCGGCCGGTGGCGGTGTGTCGGGCGCGGCCAGACGGGACCCCGGACCTCGACCACCTGGAAGACCTGGTTGCGGGTCGGCGAAGCCTTGTTTCGATGATGCATGTCAATAACGAGACCGGCGTCATCTTTCCCGTGGCGGAAATCGCCGCAATCACGCGCCGGCATGGCGGCTGGCTGCACGTCGATGCGGCGCAATCGGCCGGCAAGATGCCGCTTGACAAGGTTGTCGCGCATGCCGATGCGCTGACCCTCTCGGCCCACAAATTTCACGGTCCGCTCGGCGTCGGCGCGATCGCGCTGCTGAACCCGCAACTCAATTTGGCACCGGTTCTGCCGGGCGGCGGGCAGGAGGGCAGCATCCGCAGCGGCACTGTGAACGTACCGGCGATTGCGGCGGCCGCGGTCGCGCTCGACGAGGCGGCGGCCATCTCGCCGCCCGGCCCGGGGTTGCGCGACCGGCTCGAAGCGTTCCTGTTGGAGGAAGTGCCGAATTGTCTGGTGGCCGGCCGCTCGGCGGCGCGCCTTTGGACCACTTCGTACGTGTGCTTTCCAGGCCTGTTGCAGGAGGATTTGATCGAGGCGCTGTCGTGCCGCGGGGTCCATGTCGGTAGCGGCGCGGCCTGTACCTCCGCGCTCAATGAGTCGCGGGTTTTGCGCAGCATGGGCATCGCTCCCCTGTACAACCAGGGTGGAATACGGATCAGCTTTTCCCTTCGCACCCCGGCCGCAGCGCTGGATCGGCTCATCGCGGTTTTCCCCGCGGCCTATGCTGCGGCGATGGAAAAGAGCCCCTACCGGTGACCGCGCCTAGCCCTGTCGCAACGGATTTGCTGGTGCCGACCGGCGGGCGTGTCTTCGCCGAATTTGACATCGAACCGGCGGACTTGACGTACCTGCAAACGTTTCAGGAGACGCTGACGCCCGAGATCCAGGAATGGATCGTGGCGCAGTGGCAGGCGGAGGTCGCGGCCCTGCCTTGGTTCGAAGACCTGCATCTGGCGCCCGAGGCGGTGGCAGCTCTGTTCGCGACGCTGGCCTCCTTCCTGCGGCGGCTCCTCGCGGGCGATCGCATCCCAGAGCTGTACGACGAGTTGGAGCAAGTCACCCTTGTCGCGCTGCGGCGTGGTGTGCGCAGCACCGATATTTTCCAGGCCTCCACGAAACTCGAATCGGTGCTCACCGGCGTGATCCTGCAGTTGTTCTCTGGCTCGGACCAGCAGACCGTCGCGCTGGTGACGGTGGCGAAGTTCCTCAAATCGCTGCTCTACGCGGTGATGGAGACCTACCGCCGGGAAGCAGCCGATGAACTCGAGCGGCGCAATCGCGAGTTACAGGATCGCACCGAGCAATTGGCCCACTCGGTCGCCGAACTCCAGGCGCTCGAGGAGGTGTTGCGGGCGGTGAATTCCTCGCTCGACCTCGATACTGTCCTTGCCACCATCATCAGCCGCGCGGTGCAACTCTCGCAGGCTGACGAAGGCACGATCTACGAATTCAATGCGGCCGAGGAGGTCTTCGTGCCCAAGGCCGCCTTCGGCATGAACGCGAGGCGAGTGGAGGCGCTGCGCCGGCGGCGGATCAAGCTGGGCGAAACTCATCTTGGCCGCAGCGCGCTGCTGCGCGCGCCGGTGTACGTCGCGGACGTGCAGCAGGACCCGTCCGTGCGGACTTTGCCCGGCATTCATGCCGTGCTCGCCGTGCCCCTCCTGCGCGACGACAAGGTCGTCGGTGGCCTGGTGATCCGCCGGCGCACTGAAGCTGGCTTCGCGCCGACCATCCCCACCTTGCTGCAAACCTTCGCCGGACAAGCGGTGCTCGCTATCGAGAACGCGCAGCTGTTTCAGGAACTCGCCGCCCGTGGCGAGGAAGCCCGCCGTGCACGCATCACCGCCGAGGCGACGCTCGCCGATTTGCGCGGCGCCCAGGACCGCCTGGTGCAGGCGGAGAAGATGGCCTCGCTCGGCCAGCTGACCGCCGGGATCGCCCACGAGATCAAGAACCCGCTCAACTTCGTCAACAATTTCGCCAGCCTGTCGGTGGAGTTGCTCGACGAGTTAAAGGAGACCGCGGCGCCAGCCATCGCAGCGCTTGGCGCGGACAAACGCGCCGAGGTCGACGAGACGATGGAGCTGTTAACGGGCAACCTGGAAAAGATCGCCGAGCACGGCAAGCGCGCCGACAACATCGTGAAGAGCATGTTGGAGCACTCACGCGGGGCGAGCGGCGAGCGCCGCGACGTCGATCTCAACGGGGTAATCGAGGAGGCCCTCAACCTCGCTTATCACGGCGCCCGTGCGCAGGATCAGAGCTTCAACATCACCTTGGAGCGCGATTACGCCACGACCCTCAAGCCCATCGAGCTGGCGCCGCAGGAAATGACCCGCGTCTTCCTCAACCTCTTTGGCAACGGCTTGTACGCCGCCACCAAGCGCGCTCGAGAGAATGGCGATAGATCGTTCCGACCGGTCCTCGCCGTGGCGACGCGGGAGGCTGGTGATGCGGTGGAGGTTCGGGTGCGCGACAACGGCACTGGCATCCCGCCCGAGATCAAGGACAAGCTGTTCCAACCGTTTTTCACCACCAAGCCCACCGGCGAGGGGACAGGCCTGGGTCTCTCGATCAGCTACGACATCGTGACGCAACAGCATGGCGGCACGATCACGGTCGAAAGCGAGCCGGGCGCGTTTACCGAGTTCACAATCCGTCTGCCGCGCCAGTAATCAGCCACCTGGGGGAAGGCATGAGCGTCAGCATTCTGGTGGTCGATGATGAACCAGATGTCGCATTGCTGTTCCGCCAGCGCTTTCGTCGCGAGGCTCGCGAGGGCACCTATGTGCTGCACTTCGCGGCATCGGGGGAGGAGGCGCTGGTGAGCCTCGACAACGAGATCGAGCCGGAACTGATCGTGATCCTGTCCGACATTAACATGCCGGGGATGGATGGGCTGACTTTGCTGGACGAGGTCAAGCAGCGGCGCCCCGAACTGCCGGTGATGATGGTGACCGCCTATGGCGACGACGAGCGCCGCCGCCGAGCAAGCGAACTGGGTGCTTTCGAATTCCTCACGAAGCCGGTCGATTTCGATCAGTTGAAGGCGCAGTTGCGCCAATTGCCGACGGCATCGGCCTCGGAGGGCCCGCCTTGACCGATCCGGTCAAGATCCTTGGCGTCGATGACGAGGCCGATTTCGAAGCGCTGATCCGCCAGCGCTTTCGCCGCCAGGTCCGTGACGGCGAGTACACCTTCCGCTTTGCCCATCATGGTGAGGAAGCCCTCGCGGCGCTGGCGATGGAGCCGGACATCGAACTGATACTACTCGACATCAACATGCCTGTGATGGATGGGCTGACCTTGCTGAACGAACTGCGTGAGCGGCAATCACCGGTCCGGGCGATCATGGTCTCGGCCTATGGCGACATGACCAACCTGCGCACCGCGATGAACCGCGGCGCCTTCGATTTTGTCACCAAGCCGGTCGACTTCGCCGATCTCGAGGTCACCATTAGAAAAACCCTCGCCGACATCGCCAAATTGCGCGAGATCGAGCGTCTCCATGCGGCCGCCGAGCGTGCGCGCAGTAACCTGTCGCGCTACTTCTCGCCGAATATCGTCGACATGCTGGCGGCACAGGACGAGCCGCTCGGCGCGGTGCGCCGGCAGACCGTCGCAGTGCTGTTTGTCGATATCGTCGGGTTCACGCGGATGGCGGAAGCCATGCCGCCCGAGGCGGTGGTGACGCTGCTGCGCCAGTTCCATGAACGGATGACCGCGCAGATTTTTGCCTGCGGCGGCACCGTCGAGAAATATATCGGCGACGAAATCTTCGCCGTGTTCGGCGTGCCAACTCCGAGCGACAACGATGCGGTCAACGCGCTCATCTGCGCCGACAGGATGCTCAAAGCGCTCGACGGCTTGAATGCGGAGCGTATCCAAGACGGCGAAACGCCGCTCGCCATCGGCATTGGCCTCAATTACGGGCCCGCGGTCCTCGGCGATGTCGGCAGCGAGCACAGCATGTCCTTCACGGTGATCGGGGACACCGTCAACACTGCGAGCCGGCTACAGGGGCTGACCCGTACCCTCAAAACGCCACTGGTCGTCGGCGGGCTGCTGGTGGACGCGATACGAGCGGGGTCGTCCGAGACCGCCGCGGCGCTCCTAAGCCAATTACAGGATCAGGGTGCGCAGGCGCTACGAGGGCGGGCTGGTGAGGTTCGAGTTTGGACCCGTTAGGCGAAGTGAGTGTAGTACCACCGCGACCCAAATCCTCGCGGAACGTCCGCTTCCGATCTACCCAACGATCGGCTGACGGGGCCCCGGACGACGGCTTAGGGGCCGAGCCCAGCCCCCCGATCGGGCTCACCCGAACGGCCGGAATCGGCGCGTTGCAGACCTTGCCCGGTCCTAGCCTGAAGGTCTCAGAAGCGCCGATTCCGGCTGTTCGTGTGACGACGATCGGGCTAATCCGGCCCGACACTGGAAGCGGCCGTTCGCCTGCCGCTCACTCAATCACGTCGACGGTGTTGGCTAGCAGCAGAGATTGCATATAATAATTTCCGTGGCTCTGGGCAGTTGGTGTCCGAACCACGTCAGCGGGAGTGCAGGGCGTGAGCAAGAGCAAGCCCGAGAGCAAGATCAAGCCGGCGAAGAAAGGTACGCGCATCTCTTCCATCGATGCCCTCGCCAAGGCCAACAAAGGCAGTGGCGTCGAGCTCAGTGACGACGAGCTGAAGAAGATTTCTGGCGGCGCACTAGAGACCTTTATTTACCTCAAATCCTGAAGCGAAAGTTCGATCTCCATAGCGGCCAGCGTTTGGAGGCTCGCTGACAGAAGCACAGTGAGACCGTGCTGAGATGCTCCAGCCGGACCCTCAACACGCGCTCAAGTTCTGCCGACGGTTCAGTTAGGTCGGCATCACCGAACAAAAATGGCAAAGTATGCTGGGCAGTCCCGGACGTGCTACGGATGGCGTCCCGGCTCAACGAAACGATGGCCCGAGCGCGAAGCAGGCGGCCGAGTATCGCGTGCCCGATCTTATCGGCGTCACGCGATGGGGCACCCAGGCGGGAAACGCCAGTACCGCACCTCGCCCGCGGGGTGCCCTATGTGGGGGGTCAACGCCGTATTCGAGGACGCCGCCCTGATATGTCTCGGGCGGCGACAATTGAATGAACACCCCAATCTTGCGGTCACAATAGGGCACTTGCAAATCCGAATGCCGTGGAAATCGGTCGCCCTTGTCATAACGGAGAATGCCGATCTCACTGAGCCGATTGAGATCGAAGCGCCAGATTTTCCTGTTTAAATCGACGATGATTTCAGCGACTTTCCTGGCGAACCAGGCAATGTGCTCATCCGCCGTGAGTGGGTCGATCGAAATTTGCTTGCCGTGCTCTACATCCGGATTGCGTGCCGCCGCAGCGCTGGTCCGGAGATATTTTCGATCGACGAAGCGCATCCCCTCGGCCCATGCAATAATGTCATCGCACTCGTCGTCCAAGAATAAGGGAGGCTGCTGCAGGGAACGGACGTAGGCGACCACGATGTTGTCGTTCGTTGCCGCCGTCGGAACGACCGCAATAGGTCGAGTCGCTTTCATGGTCGCGTCTCCCACACACCTGCTTCTGTCATTCAGCTAAAGCCAGCGTGGATGGATAACCCGAGGGGCATTTAGTTTTATTGCTCTATATCGAAGGAATACCCGCCAGTGGCTTTCTTAAGCTCGTCGTCCGTCAGCTCAGTGCTGTCCTTCTAGCCGGTCTTTGCCGACTTGTCGGGTGAGGTGGGCTTGCGTTGTGTGTTGATGCTGGGCTTCTCGCTCTTTGCCATGTTTATCTCCCTATTGGCAGGGCGGTGACAGGCCAGAGTGGCTGGTAACCCGCTTGGCGGCAACTTGGGAAATGGTCAGTCCGCTGCGGAGACCAATGTAACGAGCATCACATTCGGGGAAAACTTTTTCGCCGGTCGCACGTCGTGGGTTGGCGATTTTCTCTAATGCCCTCCAATTCCGCCCTCTGCTGCCCCGCAGCAAGTAATCGCACGCTTCGACAGGCCAGCGGGGGAAAAACTCCTTTGTTCGCGACTGAGACGATACGACCAGCATTAGGCTGTGGCCGAAATGGGGCAGAACGCGCCTGCGACGTGACGGCCCCGGGCACCTCGGCTGGCGCCCGACGGTTGGGTCCACAAATGGTCGCCTATCCGGCGCAAACCGGGCGTTGCGATAGAATGGTCAGCCGGTCGGCCTGAGCTGCCTCGGCGGGAGGCCTGATGACCGCTGGTTTGGCGATAGACACCGTTCAAAATAACGGCAGCGAGCCGAGAAGTCGGGTGGGAGCTGAATACCGCAGTTCGCCCCATGGCTTGCCGGCCCACCGGTTAGCGGATCTTGCCACGGAATACTTGACGCTGGCGGCCTGTCATGTTCGACATCGCGGCAAGCGGCTCGAACAATCCGTCGCGCCCGAATTCCGCGAGCAGGAGGCTTACGTGAACGCACCGGTCAACCTCGATCCCGGCACCGACGTTGATGCGCTGCCGCTCGACCGTATCGATGTCAGCGATCCGAAGCTCTATCAGGACGATGTCTACCATCCGTATTTCGCGCGACTGCGGCGGGAAGACCCGGTGCATTACACGAAGGACGGCATGTACGGCTCGTTCTGGTCGGTGACCAAGTTCAAGGAAATCATGGAGGTCGAGACTAGGCCGCAGATCTATTCGTCGGAGGCAAAGCTCGGCGGCATCACGATCACCGACCGGCCGATGGAGTTTCGCCGTCCCAGCTTCATCTCGATGGACCCGCCGCGGCACGACGAGCAGCGCAAGGTGGTCAGCCCGATCGTGGCGCCGGCCAATCTGCGCAACATGGCGGGCATCATCCGCGAGCGCGTCGGAAACATCCTCGATGGGCTGCCACGCAACGAAACCTTCGACTGGGTACAGCGTGTCTCGATCGAGCTGACCACGCAGATGCTTGCAACGCTGTTTGACTTTCCGTTCGAGCAGCGCCGCAAGCTGACCTACTGGTCCGACGTATCGACCGCCGATGTCCGCGCCGGGGGCGAGGTCGACTCCGAGCAGAAGCGGCTCGATATCCTGACCGAGGCGGTGCGAGTGTTCACCGGGCTGTGGCACGAGCGTGCGAGCCTGCCGCCGCGCTACGACCTAATTTCGATGCTGGCGCATGGCCCGGCGACCCGCGACCTCGTCGACGATCCGGCCGAGTTCCTTGGCAATCTGGTGCTATTGATCGTCGGCGGCAACGACACGACGCGCAATTCGATCAGCGGCGGGCTGCTGGCGCTGAACAAACACCAGACCGAATATCAGGAACTGCGCGACAACCCCGGCCTGATCCCAAGCATGGTGCCGGAAATCATCCGCTGGCAGTCGCCGATCGTGCACATGCGCCGTACCGCGGTGGCCGATGCCGAGCTCGGCGGCAAGCAGATCAAAAAGGGCGACAAAGTCGTCATGTGGTACATCTCGGGTAACCGCGACGAGGACTCAATCGACCGGCCGAACGAATTCATCATCGACCGCGCGCAGCCGCGTCACCACCTGTCGTTCGGCTTCGGCATCCATCGCTGTGTCGGCAATCGCCTCGCCGAATTGCAGCTGACGATCATGTGGGAAGAGATCATGAAGCGCTTCCCGGTGATCGAGTTGATGGACGAGCCGAAGCGGGTCTATTCCAACTTTATCCATGGCATTACCTCGATGCCGGTGCGCATTCCGACCGTCAATTGAGGGCCGGGCGGCGATGGCGGCTCAAGCCATCGCTTGGGCGAGGGGCATGAAATTGCGGAGCGAGGTCGGGAGATGCCCAAGGTCACCTTCATCGAATTCAATGGGACCGCGCATCAGGTGGAGGTGCCGGTCGGCCTTTCGGTGATGCGCGGCGCGCTCAACAACGGCGTGCCCGGCATCGACGCCGATTGCGGCGGCGAATGCGCCTGTGCCACGTGCCACGTCTATGTCGATCCCGACTGGCTCGACAGGATCGGTACGCCCCAGCCTGGATCGATGGAAGCCAGCATGCTGAGCTTTGCCGCGGCAGCGGAGCTCAATTCGCGGCTGTCGTGCCGGATCGCCATGCGCGACGATCTAGATGGCCTCGTCGTGCGCTTGCCGGACGGTCAGCACTGAACACGCCGCAAATGGGGCATTCAGGGCGATCAGGCGAACCGCCGAATGGGTGGGATCCGGTTGTCTGCTGACAGGCGCGTCAACGGCGAGGTAGCGCCGATGCCGGCCGTGAGCTCTTCACCGCAGCCCGTCCATGCCTCATTGACATTCGACTTGGACTCCCGCCGAGCCCAGGATAGCGGGACTGCGCCTGGCATGGGGAGAGCGGCATGGCCTACGATCTGCTGATCAAGAACGGCACTATGGTCGACGGCACCGGCGCGCCAGGTCGGAGGGCGGATGTCGCAATCGCCGGCGGCAAGATCGTCGAGATCGGCAAGATTGCCGACGGCGCGGCCAAGATTGTCGATGCTGACAGTCTGGTGGTTGCGCCCGGGTTTATTGATCCTCACACGCATTACGACGCGCAAATCTGCTGGGACCCGGCAATCAGCCCATCCTCGTGGCACGGCGTCACTTCAGTGGTGATGGGCAATTGCGGGGTCGGCATCGCTCCCTGCAAGCCGGAGGCCCGCGAAGTAGCCATGCGCGACCTCGTTAATGTCGAGGGTATACCGTTCGACGTACTCAACGCCGGCATCACCTGGGACTGGCAGACATTTCCCGAGTTCATCGACGCCGCGGCGAAGCGCGGCTCGGCGCTGAACCTCGGCTTTATCGCGCCGCTCACCCCGTTCCGCCACTGGGTGATGGGTGAAGCCTCGATGGAGCGCGCTGCCACGACCGAAGAGACCGCCCAGATCAAGAAGCTCATCCGCGAGGCAGTCGATGCGGGCGCCTTCGGTTTTTCGACGACGGTGCTCAACCAGCATATCGGCTATCAGGCGCGGCCCCTCGCCTGCCGTAATGCCAGCCTGAAGGAGCTCAAAGCCTACGCAAATGTGCTTAAGGAGAGCGGCAAGGGTGCAATCGAGATCGCTCTCACCCGCAAGATTTCGGTGATGGCGGACGAGGAGGAAGAGCTTCTGTCGATGCTCCTCGCGGAGAGCGGGAAGCCTGTGACGTTTCTCGCGCTATTCCAGCGCGACGATCTACCCGACGCGTGCCCCGAGACGTTGCGCAAAGTCAGCGCACATCCAGGCGCGGTGCCGCAGACCTCGCCTTTGGCGCTAACCCGCGAAGTCAACATGCGCAACCCTTTCTCGTTCGCCGCCTTCACCTCGTGGGCGCGGGTGTTCGAGGACAAGTCGAAAGAGGCACAGCGCAAGGTCTACGCGGACCCGGCCTTTCGCAACCACTTCCGCGAGCAACTCAAGAGTGCCACAGGCTTTACCGGCGACTGGAGCCGTCTCACTGTGCATGAGGTGCACAAGCCGGAAATGAAGAAGCTCGAAGGCCGCACGGTCGCCGAAATCGCCCGGGAGCACGGCAAGGATGGGCTCGACACCTTCCTCGACTTGACGCTCGAGGACGATCTCGACATCGAGTTCGTGCTCGCTCAGTACAATTGCAACATCAAGGCGGTGCAGGAGACACTCACCGACCCGCGGGTGCTGATCGCTCTTGGCGACGGCGGTGCGCATGTCGACATGTTGTGCGACGCCGGCTACCCGACTTATCTGCTCGGCACCTGGGTGCGCGAGCGCCAGGCGCTGACACTGGAACAGGCAATCACCCGCCTAACGTCGCAGCCGGCCGATTTGTTCGGCATCAAAGGCCGCGGCCGGCTCAAGGTAGGCAACGCTGCCGACGTGGCGATCTTCGATCCTGCGACGATCGGCTCGGCGAGCCGCGGCGAGCGCCGCTTCGACCTGCCCGGCGGCGCCAAGCGCATGGTCATGCCGTCGCGAGGGATCGAGTGCACGGTCGTCAACGGCGTCGTGGCGTATGAAAAGGGCCAGCCGACCGGCTCAGTGTCGGGCCAAGTGATGCGGTCGTAGCTGGCGCGAATCTGAAGTTGGAAAGGAGACCTATCTCCTCGCCTTCTCCGCCGAGCTTAAAACGCTATTTACCAAGGACTGGGATAGTCTGAACGTGCGGGCGATGGCTGCAGGTTTGATCCCCGCCCTGAACGACGCCCGGATCAGGTTTGCTCTCCCCTCCGGAATCTCGTCGATCTCTCTGACCTTCTTGTTGCGGATTGCCGCGGATTGGCCTGGCGTCCCGGCGGTCGCAGCGGTGGCGGTTTGTTCCTTGGGAGCTCCTTGTTTTCGGCGATCGATCTCGACGGTAACGGCCTCGAGCAGCCTTTGAAGTTG
>Ga0181530_10000271_pt1 | contig 66396 bp, 60 predicted proteins | sample PEATcosm2014_Bin_42_FD_119769 | JGI IMG/M metagenome (GOLD analysis project Ga0181530, IMG submission 119769) | Peatland microbial communities from MTU Mesocosm Facility, Houghton, MI, USA - PEATcosm2014_Bin10_60_metaG | ecosystem: Environmental > Terrestrial > Soil > Wetlands > Peat | place...
ATGAACAGGGCATTCTCATTCCCCAGCAAGCGGTGTCGCGCGATCCGAAGGGAAATCCGCTGGCTTTGATTGTGAACGCCTCCGGCAAAGTCGAGCAGCGGAGCATCGTCCTGGACCGCGCCATTGGCGACCAGTGGCTGGTCTCCTCCGGCCTTGCGCCGGGCGACCGCGTCATCGCCGAGGGGATGCAGAAGGTCCAGCCCGGCGTTCCGGTCAAGGAGGTGCCGTTCGGGACCGGCGGGAAACCGGGAGCGCAACCGGCGGCGAAGCCGGCCCAGGAGACACCGGCAACGAACTAACGGAGACGCGCCATGTTATCCAGGTTTTTCCTAAAGCGGCCGGTTTTCGCGTGGGTCATCGCCATCATTCTCATGGTGGCGGGCTGTCTGGCGATTCACATCCTCCCGATCTCACAATATCCGCCCATCGCGCCCCCGTCCATCGCCATCACGGCGTTTTACGCGGGGGCGTCGGCGGAGACGGTTGAAAACAGCGTGACGCAGATCATCGAGCAGAAAATGACGGGGTTCGACAAGATGCTGTATTTGACTGCCACCAGCGATTCCTCCGGCAATGCCCGGGTCGAGCTGACGTTCGCGCCGGGCACCGATCCGGACCTGGCCTGGGCGCAGGTGCAGAACAAGCTGCAACTGGCCATGGCGAGCCTGCCGGAGGTGGTGCAGCGGCAGGGGGTGATGGTCAGCAAGTCCACTCGCAACTATCTCATGGTCGTCGGCCTGATCTCGGAAAACGAAAGCATGGACGGCAATGACTTGCGCGACTACGCGCAGTCCAGCCTGGAGAAGGTGCTCTCGCGCGTGCCGGGGGTTGGGGAAGTGGACGAATTCGGCAGCCAGTACGCAATGCGGATATGGCTCAATCCCGACAAGCTGACCGAATATAACATGACGATCCAGGATGTCACCGCCGCGCTGCAGGCCTACAACGTGGAAGTGTCCGCGGGGCAGTTCGGCGGAGCGCCGGCGGAGAAGGGCCAGCGCCTGAACGCCTCCATCGTTGTCCAAAGCCTGCTCAAAACTCCCGAAGAGTTTGCCGCCATCCCCATCCGCACCAACCCGGACGGCTCGCGTGTGCGAATCCAGGACGTGGGGCGGGTGGAACTGGGGACCGAATCTTACGATGTGGAAGTCTATTACAACGGGAAGCCCTCCGCCGCCATGGCCATCCGGCAGTCCGCCGGCGCCAACGCGCTGGACACCGCAAATGCCATCCGGGCCAAGCTGGAAGAGATGAGCCACTTCTTCCCCCCCGGCGTGAAGGTCGTCTATCCTTATGACACCACGCCCTTTGTCCGGGTGGCCATCGGCGAGGTGGTCAAGACTCTCTTCGAGGCCATCGCGCTGGTTTTCCTGGTGATGTATCTGTTCATGGGAACCATGCGCGCCACATTGATCCCCACCATCGCCGTGCCCGTGGTGATCCTGGGGACTTTCGCGGTGTTGGGGCTTTTCGGCTTTTCCATCAACATGCTGACCATGTTTGCCATGGTGCTGGCCATCGGCCTACTGGTGGACGACGCCATTGTCGTGGTGGAAAACGTGGAACGGATCATGGCCGAGGAAGGCATTTCACCGCTGGAGGCCACCCGGAAGTCCATGGACCAAATCACCAGCGCGTTGATCGGCATCGGATTGGTGCTCTCGGCCGTTTTTGGGCCGATGGCATTTTTCAGCGGTTCCACGGGGGTCATCTACCGTCAATTCTCCATCACCATCATTGCCTCCATGCTCCTCTCGGTGGCGGTGGCCTTGATCCTGACCCCGGTGCTGTGCGCTTCGTTTCTCAAGCCGGTCCCCAAGGGGCATGAGCCGGCGGAGGCGGGCGTCTGGTTCCTGCGTCCCTTCTTCCGGTGGTTCGACCGCCTCTTCTATCGGGCCAGAGAGCGTTACTTGTTTCTGGTGGGCCGGTCCCTTTCCAGGAAAATCCGCTATTTGTTCCTTTTTCTTCTGGTCGTGGCCGTCATGGGATTCCTCTTTCAGCGCATGCCCACCGCCTATCTTCCAGATGAAGACCAGGGTGTCCTTTTAGTCCAGGCCGTCCTCCCGGCAAACTCGACGTTGGAGCAAACCAAGGAGATCATGGAAGGAGTCAAAGTCCATTTCTTGGAAGACGAGAAGGAAGCGGTCGAATCCTGCTTTACGGTTTCCGGGATGAACCTGGCCGGGCAGGGACAGAACGGGGGCCTGGCATTTGTCAAGCTGCGGGATTGGAAACTGCGGAATCGGCCGGACCTGAAAGTGGAGGCCGTCGCCGGAAGAGCCATGATGAACTTCTCTCAAATCCGCAACGCCATGGTCTTTGCCTTCCCCCCGCCGGCGGTCACGGAATTGGGCATGGCCAAGGGGTTTGACTTTGAGTTGCTGGATCGCGGCGGTCTGGGCCACGAGGGACTGGTGGCGGCCCGCAACCAGCTTCTGGGCATGGCGGCGCAGGACCCTGTATTGAGCAATGTCCGGCCCAACGGCTTTGAAGACGTGCCGGAATACCGGGTGGACGTGGATTGGGAGAGGGCCGGCGCGATGGGGGTTCCCATCACCGCGATTCACGACACCATTTCGGCGGCCTTCGGCAGCGAGTATGTCAATGATTTCATCCAGGGCGGACGTGTCAAGCGGGTGTTTGCACAAGCCGACGCGCCCTACCGCATGTTGCCCAGGGACCTGGAAAAACTCTACGTGCGCAACGCCACGGGCGCAATGGTCCCCTTCTCTTCCTTCGCGTCCGGCCACTGGACTTCCGGTTCGCCCAGGCTGGAGCGGTTCAACGCCTTTTCCTCCATCAACATTTTGGGCGAGGCGGCGCCCGGGAGAAGTTCCGGCGAAGCCATGCAAGCCATGGAAGGGTTTGTCAAGAAGTTGCCGCCGGGGGTCGGCTTCGATTGGAACGGCCTTTCCTACCAGGAGCGGCAGGCCGGCGGCCAGACCGTTCCCCTTTACGCCTTTTCCATCCTCGTGATCTTCCTCTGCCTGGCGGCCCTTTACGAGAGCTGGCCGGTCCCCATTTCCATTCTGATGGCGCTGCCCTTGGGAGTCATCGGCGGCGTGATCGCCTCCTCGCTCCGGGGAATGCCCAATGACATCTATTTCCAGATCGGCCTGTTGACCACCCTGGGCTTGACAACCAAGAACGCCATCCTGATCGTCCAATTCGCCAAGACCCGCGTGGAAGAAGGCATGGGGCTGATCGAGGCGACCCTCGAAGCCGCCAAACTGAGGCTGCGCCCCATCATCATGACATCCCTGGCCTTCGGATTCGGTGTTCTGCCGCTGGCATTCGCGGCGGGGGCGGGCGCGGGCGCGCAGAAAGCCATCGGCACCGCCGTGCTGGGCGGCGTGCTCACCTCCACCTTCCTGGTCACCCTGTTTGCACCGCTGTTCTATGTCACCATCCAGAAGACGCTTGGCAATCGAGGCCGGCTGGAACCCGCCGCGGGCGCGAAGTCAAATCCATCCGGCAGTCAATAATATGAACATAAACACATTCCTTCTCCTGGCCGCCATTGCCATTTCCCCGGCCGGCTGCACAATGGCTCCCAAATACTCCCGGCCCGATGCGCCCGTCCCCGCCGCATGGCCCGCCGCCGCCGCCGCAATCCAGCCGCCCACAAATGCGCCCGGCGCGCCGCAACCGGGCTGGCGGGAATTCTTCACCGACGAAAAACTGCAACAAGTCATCGCCTCCGCCCTTGCCAACAACCGCGATCTGCGGGTGGCCGCGCTCAATGTGGAACTGGCCCGGGCGCAGTACGGCATTCAAAGAGGCGAGTTGTTTCCGGAAGTCAATGCGACCGGCAGCCTCCTCAAACAGCACATTCCCGCCAATGTCGAAGGTTTCCCGGAATCGCTGACCCTCAAGAGCTACAGTGTCAACCTCGGCGTCGCTTCCTGGGAAATTGACTTCTTCGGCCGCATCCGCAGCCTTAAGGACGCAGCATTGCAGCAATATCTGGCCACCGAGCAGGCCCGCGACAGCGCGCAAATCCTGCTGGTCTCATCGGTTGTCAACGCGCAACTCTCCCTGGCTGCCGATCGCGAGAGCCTGGCCCTGGCGGAAACCACGCTCGCGGCGCAGCAGGGCACCTTCAACATGATCCGGCGCCGCCACGAGCTGGGCCTTGCCGCCGATTTGGATGTGCAGCGCGCCCAAACGCAAGTGGACGGCGCCCGCCGGGACATTGCCAGCTTCCAACAACTCATCGCGCAGGATGTCAACGCCCTGGCCCTTCTGGCCGGGTCGCCGGTCCCGGAGGACCTTCTGCCAACCCGGCTGGATGGCATTGCGCCGCTCAAGGAACTGGACGCGGGTTTGCCTTCCGGCGTGCTCCTGCGCCGCCCGGATGTCCTTCAAGCCGAGGACCTCCTCAAGGCGGCCAACGCCGACATCGGCGCCGCGCGGGCGGCCTTTTTCCCGCAAATTTCCCTGACCGGCGCCCTGGGCACCTCCAGCACCGATCTCTCCGGCCTCTTCAAAGCCGGCTCCGGCGCGTGGAACTATGCGCCCCAGATTGTCATGCCCGTCTTCGACGCCCGCACCTGGTCGGCGCACAAGGCCGCCAAAGTCCAGCAACAAATCGCCGTCGCCCAATACGAAAAGGCCATTCAGAGCGCCTTCCGGGATGTGGCCGACGCCCTGGCCATCCGCGACACCGTGGACCGGGAGGTCCAAGCCCAACAATCCCTGGTTCAGTCCGTGGCGGAGACTTATCGGCTGTCCAATTCCCGTTACAACATGGGAATTGACAGCTACCTTAGCGTTCTGGATGCCCAACGCACCCTCTACGCGGCCCAGCAGGGGCTGGTCTCCCTCCGTCTGGCAAAACTGGCCAGCCAGGTCCGCCTTTACGCCGCCCTCGGCGGCGGCTGCGAAAAATAGTCGCATGTTTGACATTCCCGTGCTTATGGTGCATTTGTGTCACCATGAAAACAGCGACCGTGCGTGATTTGCAAACTGATTTCTCCCGCCTTTCCAAGTGGCTGGAGAAAGGGGAGACCGTTCAACTCTTGAAACGCGGCAAACCCTTCGCCCGCGTTGTGCCCGAGCCGAAGACCGGCAGTTTCCTGGGCCGCGGACGGGGCGCGGCAATCCTTCATGGCGTCTTCGACGAACCGCTCAATGTGGAGCCGAAGACCAAGAGTTTTCTGGGTTGCATGGCTGGCACCGCCAAAGTTCCTCGCGACATGGACGAGCCGGTAGGCATCGAGTGGGAAGCCATGAAGATTCAACCTTCCAAGAACGGCCTGCTCCTCCGTCCCCGGCGCAAGGCGCGGGCGGGGTGCAGCGAGGCATTCCGTCGCTCCCGTCTGCAGCCCGACAACCTCGCGCCATTCCGTGAGTTGCCCAACAACTTCGATTCCAAGGATTGGCAGTGGTGATCGAATGACGTGCCATCTTCCTTTGGTTCACAACCGCACCGGGATTCCCTTGCCGGCCAAAAACCTTTTCACCTCGGCAACAGTGAACTGGCCGAAATGGAAAATGCTGGCGGCCAGCACCGCGTCGGCCTTGCCCTCCAGCAGCACCGCCGCGATATGCTCCAGGCTCCCCGCCCCGCCGCTCGCCACCACCGGCACCCCCACCGCTTCGCTCACGCGCCGGGTGATCGCGAGATCGAAGCCCGCCTTCGTCCCGTCAGCGTCAATACTATTCAATACAATCTCGCCCGCGCCCAGCGCCACGGCCTTTTGCGCCCAGGCCACCGCCTCCAGCCCGGTGGCGCGCCGTCCGCCGTGCGAAAAAACCGTCCACTGGTCCGGCCCGGTCCTTTTGGCGTCAATGGAAACGACGACGCACTGGCTGCCGAATTTTTCCGCGCCGCGGGTGATGAGTTGGGGATCGGCCAGGGCGGAGGAGTTGATGCTGGTTTTGTCCGCGCCGGCTTTGAGCATGGCCCGCATGTCCTCGACGGAGCGGATGCCGCCGCCGACGGTCAGGGGCATGAAGCATTGGTCGGCGGCGCGTTCGATGACGGCAATCATGGAGGCGCGCCCATGGGCGCTGGCGGTGATGTCAAAAAAGACCATCTCATCGGCCCCTTGCGCGTTGTAGCGGACGGCGAGTTCGACGGGGTCGCCGACGTTGCGCAGTTCGCCGGCCTCGGCTTTGCCGAACTGGACGCCGCGGGTGACTTTCCCGTCATGCACGTCCAGGCATGGAATGACGCGTTTTGCAAGCATGGCCTGATGATGGCACGGGAAAGTTGGCAGGCAATCTCAGACAAGGCCCGTCACGGACCTCGTAGCGGGGACAGAAAGCCGCACTATTCCACCCTGCCCAGCGATGGAAGGGATAATGGCGGCTTTCTCCCGAAAGCCGCCACGAAGTTTCTTGCAAGCCCCGGTTCCGCCTCAGGCGGCGGCTCTCTCCGCCCGGAATTTGGCCCAGCGCGCCTTGGCGGCGGCCGACAGCGCGGCGCGGGAGGCCGCGCTCAGGCGCCGGCGTTTCTTGGCGGCCGGGGCCTTTCCGGCAGCCCTTGCCATTGCCCAGCGGATCTTCCGCGCCCTGGCAAGTGCTTTGATAAGCTTGCGCCGGTGCGCAGGGGACAATTTCCGCTTGGCGGGAACCGGGGCCTCGGCCGGGGCGGCCTCGGCGGCTTCACCGGTCAATTCCTGGAGTTGTTGCTCCAGGGCTTCGATTTGTTCCTTGAGTGCGAGAGCTCGCCTCAACTCAGCCACTGAATAGTCAGAGAGTGCGTTCATTCGGCCAAGAATGCCCGCCCATTCCAAAGTGTCAACCTCAATTTTTGAGAATATGACGGAAATATGGCGGATCAATGACGGTTGACGAACCGGCCGCCCGGCCTTCTGGAGCGCCGACTTGCAGTCGGCTTTGGGCGCGCAATGACGCTGAAAGCCGATTCAAAATCGGCGCTCCGAACCCGAAAGTGCAAAATATCCGGCTCAGAGGCTTCCGCCAATCATGACGATCTTTGTGCCCCACGCCGGCAGTTCCAGCGGGAGCACGGTCTTGCCGTTTGCAACCGTCGCTCCCGCCCACGGCGCAATCTTCCCCGTCATGCCGTCCCACTCCTGTGCCTGAGCGGCCGTGCTGCTGTTGACAACGGTGGCCTTGAGCGACAACGGCTCCATGCCTTCGTTGAAGAAGAAATACAAGTCGGCGTCCTTCATGCGGCGGTGATTATACTTGAGCCAGGTTGTGGGCTGGTCGGTCGCCACATCCGGCGCGGGCAAGGCCGCCAGGACCTGCGGCGTGAGTTCGCGCGCCGGCTCGAATAGTGTGGCCCAACTGATGTCCGCCGGGCCTTTCGCGGTCAGGAAATTCTTGTCCATCACCAGCTTGGGCGCGTTGCCGAAGAAGATGACCTTGCCGCCGGCTTGGGCGAAGGCGCGCAAGTTGTCCAGGGCCGCTTTGGAAATGGCGTCCACAGGAGGAATCAGGATGGCGCGATAAGCCTGGCCGCTTTGGTTGATCAGTTCCTTGCCCTGGAGCTTGAGCGTTTTCGACAGCGCGTATTCGTCCACGAAGTCCAGGTCGCGCTGATGTTGGAACAGTTGGTGAACGATGGCCAGGAAGGCCGTGTTCGCGGCGGTGTCGTTGAACCAGAAGCTGCTCGAAGGGATATAGACGCCAATTTGCGCGGCGGGGCGCCCTTCGCCGAGCAGGTAGCAAGCGCGGTTCACGTAAGCGGCGGTGGCGGGAAAACCCGGCTCGCCGTAAAAGCCGCGGAAGGCGCCCGTGCCCTGCAAGCCCATGTATTCGATGCGGTTGACGCCGAGGACCATCAGGTGATTGAGAATCCAAGTGGCTTCCTTGAGGTCGGGCGCGGGATTGTAAGCGGCAAACGCCTCGCACATCGCGCGCGGATGGCCGTTGAGATGCGTGGCGGAGGAGGCCAGCTTGGGAAAATCGGCCACCACATCGTGCCAGATTTGATGCCAGATGGTGTCAATGCCCGGCACCTGCATGCTCCTCATGCACTTGAAAAAATCCCCGTCGGCGGTGGCGAGCTGGGGCAGGATTTCCTCGTGTTCGATATGCACCTGCATCTCGACATGGTTGGAGGCGCCCCATCGGCCTTCCATTCCGAAGAAGTTCTCGCCGAAAAGATCGGACCACACGTCATAGTAGTCGGCGAAGACGCGGTGGGCCTCGTCCAGATTAACGCCGCCGGCCGCCGGCGCGCCGCGCCCGCCGATTTGGATGGAGGAGATCGTCGCCAGCCACGGGAGCAAGTCGTAACCTTTGCGCTTTTGGAACTCGGCCGGGATCGCGGGCGACCAGGGATTGAATCCGAAGGCCGGTTCGTCGCCACGGAAACCCAAAACGGTCTTGCCCAGTTCGTCGCCAACGGCGTCTTTGTAGCCGTCGAAGGTCCACTTGGCGAAAAGCGCGTTGGCTTCGGGACTGAGGTAATCCTCCAGCGAGTGTGTGTTGTCCTTGGCGCCCGTCGCGTTGTTGGCCGAGCGGGTGGGGCCGGAGCGGAACGCGTAGCGGGGCAGGACGATTTCCCAATTGCCCGCCGGGACGGTCCAGTTGACCGAGCCGGAGGAACTGTCCAGCACTTGCGCGGCGCCGGTGTCGCGGTTGACGGCCAGCACGCAGATGGTTGTGGGCTGCATCTTGTAGGTGTATTGCTGGCCGGCGGTAACACTCACGCGCTGGACGGCGCTCAGGGCCTTCATGCGCAGGTCCGGGCGCTCGGTCGTGAATTTGCCGCCGCCAAAACCGGAGGGATACCCGCCGTCGTCGTCAAACCAAATCCGCATGTTCCGTTTCTTGGCCTCCTCGACCACGATTTTCACCGCCTGAAAATAGCCCGGCGACAGGTAGGGGTTGTTGCCCCGCTTTGGCTCGCAATAAGCGGCCTGAACATTCACCGATTTTGCGCGGTCAAGGACCTGCCCCATGGTTTCGCGGGTGAGCGAGTCGCTAAAGCCCCAGTCGAATTGCGCGCTGTATTCCGGGGGCGGCGCGGGGAAATTGGCGGCGAGTTGCGCGGCGGTGGGATCGGAGATTTGCTGCCAGGGCCGCTCCTGGGCGAATGCGCTGCCAACCAACAGCAGCGGCACGAGTATTTGCGCGTGGATTTTCATGGGACTAATGGCATGGATGGACGGGGTGTGTTTTGCCGGCGGAAATTCTCCCGCCGGCGCAGGAGCGCCGCGGAGACTGCTTGTGCCGGTTCATGCCGATACTTTGCGCCCGCCCATTTTCCCCGTCAATCTCATTCCATGTTGACTCCGGGAACAGCCGGGGGCAGCATCCCCCGAAATGACAACCCGGCGGGAACCCGCCGTTCTCTCAACGGAATCGCGATAGAAATAAACTCATGTCATCATCAGGAAAGGAACTCATCCACGTTATGCTGAACCGCTCTCCATTCACATCGTTGCTGCTCGCTCTCAACCTCTCTGCCGCGCTCTGCCTGGGGGCCGCCGCCCGGGGCGCCGCCGAACCGGCGTCCACCGGCCGGGGGATCATCCCTTTCGACGCCGGCTGGCGCTTTAAGCTCGGAGACGATCCGGCTTTCCGGCAGCCCGCCTTTGACGACGCAAGCTGGCGCACCCTGGACTTGCCGCATGATTGGAGCGTCGAAGGCCCACTGCTCAGTCCGCCGGAGGGCGAAGGCAATGGCGGCTTCTTTACGCACGGCATCGGCTGGTATCGCAAAGCCTTCACCCTTCCGGCCGTGCGCGGCCAGAAGGTCATCATCGAGTTTGACGGCGTGTACATGAACAGCGAAGTCTGGATCAACGGCACGTTCCTCGGACGCCGGCCCTACGGCTTCGTCGGCTTCCGCTACGATCTGACTGATTTTCTGAAAACCGACGGCTCCCCCAATGTCCTGGCCGTGCGGGTGGACGATTCGCTGGAACCTTCCACCCGATGGTATTCCGGCTCCGGCATTTACCGGCATGTCCGGCTGATCACCACCAGCTACACCCATTTCCGGCTCGATGGCGGCATCATCATTGCCCCGACCAACATCACCCCCGAGCAAGCCACCGTCGAAGTCACCGCCATTATTGACGCACATTACTTCGACATGGCGGAGCGGGCGTCCTGGCGCGGGAACAGCTCGACCAACCGTCCCGCCAACCGCGAAGCCGTCCTGCGCAACACCGTGCTCGCCCCCGATGGCGCCGCAGTCGCCAGCGCCGAGTCCCGAATCTCCCTCGAAGAGATGCACCCCGGCCAGCGATTCACCCAACGCCTCACCGTGCCCAATCCCCGCCTTTGGTCCGACACCACTCCCGCGATATACACGCTGCGCAGCACCCTCGAGATGAATGGCGTCACGCTCGACGAAACGACCAACACTTTTGGCATCCGCCGCCTCGAGTTCAATCCCGACCGCGGCCTGTTGGTCAATGGCAAGCCCACCAAGCTCAAGGGCGTCTGCATCCATCAGGACGCCGGCTCCTTTGGCAACGCCGTCCCGGCGGCCGTTTGGGCCTTGCGCCTGGCGGAATTGAAGGAAATGGGTTGCAACGCCGTCCGCACCAGCCATCATCCCTTCGCGCCGGAGTTCTACGACGTGTGCGATCAACTTGGAGTTTTCGTTTTTGACGAGGCCTTCGACGAATGGACGCGCGACTGGAATTACAACGACAACGAGGACCCGCGCGGCAAAGCCAAATACGGCTACCACCTCTATTTCAACCAGTGGCACGACACCGACATTCGCGCCATGCTGCGCCGCGACCGCAATCATCCCAGCGTCGTCCTTTGGAGCATCGGCAACGAAATCCCCAACCAGTTGGAACCCGACGGCTACAAAATGGCCCACGAACTGATCTCCATTTGCCACGAAGAAGACCCCACCCGCCTGGCCACCTCCGCCTGCGACCGCTCCGCCATCGCCTCCCGCAACGGCTTCATGGACGAGCTGGACATCATGGGCTACAACTACATTGACCGCCTCTACGGCACCAACACTTACGTTCCCGAACATGCGCGCTTCCCGCACCGCCTCATGTTTGGCACCGAGACCGGTTCCCAAATCCATTACTGGCTCGGCGTGCGCGACCACGACTACGTCATCGGCGAATTCATCTGGACCGGCATTGATTATCTCGGCGAGACCAGTTTTCCCCGACGCGGCAACGGCTCCGGTTTCATTGACCTTGCCGCCGGGAAAAAAGCCAACTACTACCTGCGCTCCGCCTATTGGCGCGACGATCCGATGGTGCAAATCCTCGTGGCCGCCGGTGGCGGAACCGCCGGCGCTGGCCGTGACGGTGCGCCCGCCGGTGGCGCCCGCCGTGGCGGCAGGGGCGGCCCCGGCGATGAGGGCGGAGCCGGAGCCGGTGGCGGCGGCGGCGGCGGCGCGCGCGGTGGCGCTCGCGGCGACGGGGCGCGGGGCGGCGGCGGACCAACGCCTTCGCTCGGCGGATGGAATGGGACCGACGGCGCGCCGATGCTCGTTCGCGTGGACTCCAATTGCGAGGAAGTCGAACTGTTCCTCAACGACACATCCCTCGGACGCCATCCCATCCCGCGCGACGCCTATTACAGCGACTGGACCGTGCCCTACGCTCCGGGCGTTCTCTCCGCCGCCGGCTATCGCGCTGGCCAAAAAGTCGCCACCCATAAACTGTCCGCCATCGGTCCCGCCGAGCGCCTCCAGATCACCCCGCTCCCAACCATCGCCACCAGCGCCACCGGCGTCTCCTGCTACGAAATCACCGTAGTGGATGCCTCCGGCCAGACCGTGGTGAACGCCTCCCAACCCGTCACCGTCCACATCGAAGGCCCCGCTAAGCTCATTGGCCTGGACACCGGCGACCTCGCCTACGGCGGCCTCTTCAAGACCGACACCCGCGCCGCCAGCCAAGGCCGCCTCATGGCCACCATCCAACGCACCGCCCCCACCGGCGAAATCCGCCTGGCCGCCACCGCGCCCGGGATCGAATCGGCCGCGAACATCGCCAATCCATAATTTGGGATTATCCCGCAAATGCTTGCCCCATCATCAAACCTACATTCACACTGGTCTCCCTATGGTGCTCAACTCGGCAGGGCGAGGGTCCTGCCGAGAAACTTCTTAAGTGGTATAGAACACAATAACCGCCAACGAACCACAACACTAATGAGCACTGTCACTCTTACAACCCTGTCGCCCGTTTCGCGCATTCCTGTGTATGAAAATCAATAAAGGCGTTTCAACTGAGGCATCCCCGCCGTACAATGAAATATATCACGCTTACGAACCGCTTTTTCTGTCTCTATTTCAGCAACGCCTGGTATATCACGATACTGGAGATTCATCCGGTTATGTACCTATTCCTGAGATAGAAACTTCACTGAACAACTTTGTTCAAAGTCAGAGCAGCGAGATTTGCCTGCTTGTGGGGCCGATAGGAATCGGAAAATCGTCCGTTTTACGCTACTTGAAGTCGCAATGGGATTCAACACCACGCATCGAAACCCTGCTACTAGATCTTAATAGCCGAAATACGACGATGATTCCAGTGCCGATCACTGAAAACCTTGTGACGATGGATGCAAACAATCAAAAGCATGTAGCAAGAACGCAAATCAATTCATTTGTCGCAGCGATGATTGAAAGCAGAATCTCTACCAAAATCAACTTCGTCACCGAAACCGACTCGTTGTATGATTTCTTTGCCACCAACAATCGTGAATTGCTTATGCCTTCAGGGTTCTTTCCTCCTTCTACGACCGAGGAGAAAATTGCACACTTAGTTCGCGTTCAGTCTAATACTCGTCTGGCATTCTTGTTTGTCTGTCTCAAGTATTACGCCCTAACGAGGTCATTAACTAATCTTATCATAATCGTTGATAACTGTGATCAGAAAGACCCTCTTTTAATCGAGTCTTTTATCGATACTTTATGCCATCTTGATCGGTGTTTTGACAATATAACCGGCGATTATGACCATTTGCCGTGTCTGACGTCAATAGTCTCATGCCGTCCTCCTACGTGGTATACTTTGCAACAAAATGCGCCCCGGAATGCAATGGGTTCCCATGGATACCACTCGGTTAACATCAGCAAACCCTGTGCCCTCGCGCCGCTGCTGAAACAACGGATCGCGGCTTGTGGCAACGAGTTATACACATCGGTTAAGCACATAAAGATTGCATCTAGAAATGGTATTATCTGGCAAGTTGAGCGCCATGAGCAGTTCCTCAATAAGCTCTGTGAATCATTGGAATTGCACGGGCACGGAGCAATGCTATTAGCTCTTTGCAATAACAATCTCGCTGATAGCCTGAATTCCCTAGTCGACATTCTTCGTAACCGGCACTTTATCGACTTAGACGGGGTTATCGGAGATGTTGCCATAGCGGAAGGGGAGCCGGAAATCGGGTTTCCTAGGATCGACCTAATGAGAGCACTGGCATATGGCAACCCAATCTTCGATCCACTTTATCCTGTTACCGGTACAATTATTCCGAATCTTCTTTCGGGAGATCAATCCTCGTTTCCGCGGACCTTTCTAAAGCCGAGACTTTTACAGATGTTTATTATGGCTGGGGATATCGGGAAAAGGTATTGGAGTTTGCGGAGCATATTAGACTTGTGCAAGACTTACTTCGGCAAATCTGATCAGGATACCCTTGCAGTTCTTGACGATCTGTTCTTCCAGAAATTAATTGACACAAATCGGCTGTATCCTCCTTCGGAACATGGAGGCGAGGCCGAAATTGCTGCGACATCGAGAGCGGAATTCCTGTGGCGCGAGCTTGGTGAAAGTGACACGCTTCTTAGATTTTATCGGGATGACATCAATCTAACTGAGCGGCATTTGTATCAAAATGTGCCTACTTATGGTCTGGATTTGCGTGCAAAGTGCTCAGAGATACTTGGCTTGTGCAACGATAGTGTCGAGGGTGAGTTGCGAGAATTGGCACTTGTTGCTGAACGTGGGAATCTTAGCGAATTGATGCGACTTTCGGGGAGCGAGTTGATATCGGATGTTATTCTAAGAGGTGTGGGTGTATCATTGCAGACATTTTATCGCAAATATATCCACAACTGGAGCAACTATGACTTTGAAGCTCAGTATAGAAGCATAAAGGACTCGCTGAATGCTGGACGGGCAAAACTGAATGTGGAATAGCGATGAAGGTGGTCAATCCAGGAACCCTGAAGCATTTATTATATAAGTGTCCAATCGGATACCGCCAGGGCCACATATTGACAGTTGATTCTGCTGAAAAACCCCCGATGGTCAAAAAGTAACACTTGAAAACACCACCAAAACAGTCCAACCAGTCCAAACGAATCGCTCTCAATCAATCCTGCGCGTTTCTCGACTTGACTCGTTTTTGGAGTTTTTGGCGGTTCTCTCAAAAGAGGGGTTTTTTCAGCAGAATCGAGAGTTAACATTGTGACTACATGAGCATGTTACCGATGAACCAAGAAGGCTCCGTTCAGAGGAACCGCGTTCATGACTCTTAATCCATAATCCGTGACGATTCCCCAACCATTTCAATACCAAGGCAGCAAGCGGGTGCTGGCGCCATTGATTTTGCAATATCTGCCCGTGAGCACCACGCGGCTGGTCGAGCCGTTCTGCGGGTCCGCCGCGCTCTCCATCGCCGCGGCGGCGCGCGGGCGGGCGAGGGAATTTTGGTTGAATGATCTGAATGTGCCGCTGGCCAGGCTGTTGTCTTTGATCGTCAACAATCCGAAGGAGCTGGGGAAATCCTACCGGGAACTCTGGCGGGCCGACCATGCGGATGCGCTGGAGCATTATTATCAGGTGCGCGAGTCGTTCAATCGCACGCAGGAGTCCCCGTTGCTGTTGTATCTGCTGGCCCGATGTGTGAAGGGCGCGGTGCGCTACAACGGGGAAGGCTTGTTCAACCAAAGCCCCGACAAGCGCCGTCTCGGAACGCAACCAGAGACGATGCAGGCAAATCTCAACGCCATTTCGGCCTTGCTGCGCGGCAAAACCATTATCACCTCGTTGAGCTACGAAAATGTGCTGGCGAACGTGCGGGAAGATGACGTGGTTTATATGGACCCGCCGTATCAAGGGGTCTGCGGCGAGCGCGACTCGCGCTATTTCGTCGGCATTGGTTTCGATGAATTCGTGGCGCAGCTCGCGGTGTTGAATCTGAAGAATGTCCGCTATCTGGTCAGCTACGACGGGCGTCTGGGCAATCGCAGCTACGGCAAGGCGCTCCCAGCCAAACTGCGCCTGGCGCTGATGGAAATCGAGGCCGGGCGTTCCACGCAGGCGACCTTGCTGGGCCGGGACGAAATGACGGTGGAATCGCTGTATCTCTCGCCCGCGCTGGCGGAGGAATTGGAGGTTGTTCAGACCACAGCGGGGTCATCAGAATCAACATTTAACATTTCCGGTTCCTCGACGTTAACAGGGGAATTCCGCAGTCGGGCTCAGGGGTTGCCGTCTTCATCCGTGTAATCCGTGTGATCCGTGGTAATTCCCTCAGCCCTCACTCGGGGCAGCCGCACACCACGCGCCTCCGTGCCGGTTTGGATTCTTTGAAGTTGAGGAGCAGCGCCACCTCCAGTCCGGGGATGTTCAGATAATTCCCCATGTTTCATACCAACGGAGTTAACCACGGATTACACAGCACGGCCAGCCGCAACCAATGGAATTGACCGCGGATTACACGGATTACACGGATGGGAAAAACTCTGCATTTCCCACTCCCAACTCTGCAATTAAATCACCCGTGTAATCCGTGTAATTCGTGGTAAAAAAAACTCCGCGGAAATGAAGGATTTTTTCGTATAGTGGTGCAGAGAGGTTGGAACCCAGGGAACCAGGCAAAAATTGCCGGCTTGGACCCGTTTAGTCAAGGCGAGTCAAGCCTGGTCAAGCCCAGTCAAGGTAAAAAATGGGGTTTGACCGTCAAACCACCGGTGTCATGAGCGGTCATTCAAACCGCCAAGGACAGGTTCCAGGAAAGTCCAAACGGGGCCGTAAGATAAGTTATGCTAATAATGGTTCCTGCGCCAATCTTCCCGCCGTTGGAGGCCGAAAACACAACCCCGCATTCGATGCTGCGGGGTTGTGGGGTTGACGGAGATGAGGATCTGTCTTTTCCTGCTGGTTACCTTTTCATAGCGCTACGCAAAAACCGACGGACCGCTCAATCTCATTCCGAATCGCGGCGGCGCCGCCCGCGAACCGGGGAGACACCGCCAGAAGCTCAAACTCTCAAAATCATTGCTTGCCTCCGCAATCGGAAAGCAGGAATAGGGCCAAGCATTTTTGCGACTCGGAGGTTTTGATGGAACCAGTTGATTATCAGGAATTTGAACCTAAACTCATCGCCGATGGAGAAAGACAAAATTTGAAAAGGCCGGCCCAATCGCAACAGCCGCCCCGGCTCTGGCGTGGCGAGATCCATTCTGTCCTGATTTCCCGCGCGCGCCTGGCCCGCCGCGTCCGCACCCTGGCGCGGCAGATCGAAAAGGACTTCGCCGGCGGCGACCTGGTGATCGTCGCCCTGCTCAACGGGACGGTGATGTTCCTGGCCGATTTGCTGCGCGGGGTTTCCCTGCCGCTCCGGCTGGACTTCATCGGCGTCTCCAGCTACCGCGGCGGCGCCGAGCCGGGCGGCCTGATCTTTACCAAGGAACTGCGGCTGGACGTGCGCGGGCGTGATGTGCTGTTGGTGGACGATATTCTGGACACCGGCCGGACCCTCGCGCGGGTGCGGGCGAAATTGCGCGCGCTTCAGCCGCGCCGGCTGAAGGTCTGCGTTCTTCTTGACAAACCGGCCCGCCGACTCGAAAACGTCGCCGCCGATTACGTCGGCTTCACCATTCCCGATGAATTCGTCGTCGGCTACGGATTGGATTACGGCGAGAAGTACCGCAACCTCCCCTTCGTCGGCCTGCTTCACCCGAACATCGTCCGCGGCGTCACTTCGTGAAAAGGGGCCTGAGTTCCTCCAGGGCGTTGATAATGAATTGCACGGCCACCGCCGCCAGCAACAGCCCGAACAGCCGGGCCATCAATTTGAGCGCCAGCGGGCTGAGATAATGCGCCCCGCGCACCGCCAGCCAAAGAACCCAGTAGCTGCAAAAACAGACCGCCGCAATCGAAGCGAACAGCGCGATCACTTCGACAACCCCCCGGGCCTGATTGAGCAGAATCAACGCCGTCGAAATGGACCCCGGCCCGGCCAGCATCGGCACCCCCAGCGGCGTGATGGCGATGTCATCCTTGGCCGCCCCGGCCGCGACCTCCTCGTCCGTTTCCTTCGCCCCCGACCGTTTGGCGTACAACATATCCAGCGCAATCCGCAAGAGCAGGATGCTCCCGGCCACTTGAAATGCCGGCAATGTGATCCCCATCACCTTGAAAATCACCGGCCCGGCCGCGGCAAAGAGCATCAGCACTCCCGCCGCCACGCAGCAAGCCAGCCGCGCCATCCGCAGCTTGACCGCCGCCGAGTCCTGCGGCGTCATGGCGATAAACGCCGGCACCGCCGCGATTGGATCCAGGACCACAAACAGCGAACTGAGCGCCAGCAATATATATGCGCCAAGTCTCATCCCGTCCTTTATATCAGCCAGCCGGACTCCTCGGAGGCCGCTTCTTCGTGCCGTTCAAAAACCTCGTTAACCAGCGCGTTCACCTTCCGCGCGGAGATTCGGATGCGGAGGACTTTTCGCACGAAGCCGCCCCTGGCGTCAACGGCCTCCGCGAAGGCCGCCAGCTCATTGATCGCGTTGCGCCGGCTCCGGCACTTTGCCAGGTAGCGGATCATCGCGAAATCCTGGTCGAATGAGTTCATGACATCAGTGAGGATTATCATTCAGCTCGTAAGGGTTGGCCTTCCTGGCGGGCGTTCCATGCCACGGTTTGCCGGCGCGGTAGAATGTTGTCAATAAATAATTATTGATCTCCGCGAAGCGTGTCTCTCCGGCGGCGGTTTCTTCCCGCACCGCCGTCTCGGCGGTCGCAACGGCCTCGGGGAAACGTCCCGCCTCCGCGTAAGCCGCCGCCAGGGTGCCCCCCACGCACATCCCCTTTACCGGCGGCAGGCGCCGCGCGCGTTCCGCCAGCCGGACCGCCTCCGCTCCGTCCCGCAACCGGTCGTCCGACGCGGTGGCGAGAAGATAGGCCAGGTTGTTGAGCGCCTCCACGCAATCCGGATTCGCCTGGAGCGCCTGGCGATATTGGGCGGCGGCCTGGCGCAGTTCGCCCGCCTGGCAAAGCCGCCCGGCCAGCTCCAGGCGCGCCGGAAAGTCCGGCTTGAGGGACAAAGCCGCCTGCAAATGGCTGATGGCTTCACTTTGTTTTCCATCCTGGCCCAAAGCGGCGGCGTAGTTCCTATGGGTCTGAGCGTCCAGGGGGTTGAGCCTCAGCGCCGCCTGGAACTCCGCCTCGGCTTGCGCGAGTTTCCCTTGCAGGGCCAGCGTTTGCCCGAGGTTGGCGTGGGCGTCCGGATTGTCCGGGTTGGATTTGAGCGAGGCGGTGAACTGCTCAATGGCGGCGTCATAATTGGTCCCGCCGCGGGCCGCCAGGATGACGCCCAGATCGTTGCGCGCGGCCCAGGCTTGCGGATTCTTCGCCAGAGTGTCGCGGAGCAACCCCTCCGGCGTGGCGAACGCCTCGGCCCGCTGGAAGGACAGGAACGTCAACACTAAAACAACAACGGCGGACGCGCCCCGATATATCCCGGCCGGCAGCGCCGCCGCCAGCGCCGCCGCAGCCAGAGCCGCCGGGGCGATCAAGGGCAAGTATTGGAGATGATCGGACACCTGCCAGCGAATCAGGAATTGCGAGTCAAAAAAGCCGAGCGCCGGAAACAGCGTCACTGCAAAAACTCCCAACCCCAGCAGGGCCGGCCGCCCCCAACCGCGGCGGAAGCGCCAGCAAAGAAGGAAAACAGCCCCGGCCAGAATTACCGGCACGAACGACTCCAGGCTGGAAGCGTCCACTTTCCACCGGGGATACACCAGATTCAGGCGGACGGGCAGCAGCGCCTTGCCGAGATAGAACCAGAAGGCCCGCCCCGCTATGGCCAGCCGCTCCCAAAAACTTTCCGGCGCCAGCGCCTGGCCGGCCAGCGCCTGGTATTTTTGAAACCAGGCCGACATCAACCCAAAAGCCAGCGCGAGGCCAAAAAAAGGGCCGGTGCAGACCCAATCCCGCCCGGTGATCCGCCCGCGCCGGAAGGCCGCGCCACCCAGCAGCGCCAGCGGCAGCATCACTGTGGAAGTTTTGCTCAACAGCGCCAGCACGAAGGCCGCGAGCGACAGCCCATACCACAACGCCGCCGTCTTTCCATTCCCGCCATCCATCCGCGGGAAAGAAGCGTCTTCATAGCGCACATAAAACAAAGCGGCCAGCAGGAAGAAAGGCAGCGAGAGCGTGTTCTTCAACTCCGCGATCCGCGCCACCGAAGCGACGCCCACCGGATGCACCGCGAAAATCGCCCCGGCCAGCCATGCGCCCGGGATTCCCAGCCGCGCCAGCAAGCGCCACAACAACACCGCGCTCAGTCCATGCAGCGCCAGGTTCACGGCATGATACCCGCCCGGACTTGTCCCCCAGGCCAGCCATTGCGCCCAGAGCGCGAAGGTGGACAGCGCGAAATCCGTTTGGAACCAAACCGAGAAAGGCCCCAGCGCTCCCGTCACCATCGGGTTTTCCCCTTCGATCAACCGCCGGTCGTCCATCAAAAAACTTCCCGGCAGGATGGGGCGGTAGGCGGCGAGAATCAGGGCGAAGATCACCAGCGCGCCCAGAACCAAACCCAGGCGGCTGCGACCGGCCTTGCTCGCGCGGCCAACTCCCGCCCAGCCGCGAAGCGGACAACCGGCATCCGGCCCGGCGGCGGTCGGACAGGACAGCGATGCCAGATCATTCGATAAAACTCGATTCATCTTTATATGGATTACAGCATCCATCCCGGCGCTCTCATCAATCCGTCGCATGCCAAACCCCGCAAACTCCGGCGGCCCGCGCGGCGCGCGGCGCGCCTCGGCGTCTCCACGCCACCTCTCCCTCAACAGCGTTGCGGCGGAGAAACCGAGCAACCCTATTGGACAACGGCCTAATTGTCCATACAACAAAACTTAATTCTTTGCAGGCAAAACCCCCACACCACTGTTCGGGCCAAATTAAGCCACCCATCATTCCAATACTCCATCACTCCAGCCGGCATCTCAGCTTTCAGTTCTTGCCTCATTCCATGCCTTGCCATAGCCTTTCCAGTATAGAGTGTAAATGAGTTCGCCCAACCCAAGCCTGGATGACTTGCGGATCCAGCGCCGGCCCGAAACGGCCGCGCCGTCCAGATCGTGGCCGGCTGCGGTCGTTGTCGCCTTGACCGTGCTGGCGGGCGCGGCGTTTTGGTGGCACGGGCGGGCGGAGACGGTGGAGGTGCGGACGGTCCCGGCCCGGGCCGCCAGCACCGGCGGAGCGGAGCGGACGGTTCTGAACGCTTCCGGTTACGTCACCGCGCAACGGCAGGCGACGGTTTCCGCCAAGGTCACCGGGAAGGTGATCGAAGTGGATAATGAGGAGGGATTGAAGGTCAAGGAAGGGCAGATTCTGGCGCGGCTGGATGATTCCAATCTCCGCGCCAGCCTGAGCGTGGCCCAGGCGCAGTTGGATTCGACGCGCCTGTCAGTGGAAGAAACGCGGGCGCAACTCAAACAGGCCCAACTGGCATTCGCGCGCGAAACCGAGCTGGCCAAACAAAAATTCGCCTCGCAAGCCGACCTCGAAGCCGCCGAGGCGACCGCCACTGCGCTGGATCAGCGCCTGCGGCGGCAGGTTCTGGACATCGCCACCGGCGAACGCCAGGTCGCCCTATGGAAACAGCAGATTGACGACATGATCATCCGCTCGCCCTTCGACGGCGTGATCACTACGAAAAATGCGCAGCCCGGCGAAATGATTTCCCCCGTTTCCGGCGGCGGCGGCTCCGTGCGGACGGGGATTTGCACCGTGGTGGACATGAGTTCGCTGGAAATTGAGCTGGACGTCAACGAGAGCTACATCAACCGCGTCGAGCCGGGCCAGGCGGCGGAAGCGGCCCTGGATGCCTACCCGGATTGGAAAATTCCGTGCAAGGTCATCGCCGTCATTCCCACGGCGGACCGCCAGAAAGCGACGGTGAAAGTGCGCGTGGCCTTCGACAAGCTGGATCCGCGCATCCTGCCAGAGATGGCGGTGAAGGTGGCTTTCCGCGAGACCACCGGCGCTCCCGCCGCGCTGGCCCGCTCGGTGCTGGTTCCAAAAAGCGCCTTGCAAAATCAAGACGGACACGATGTTATTTTCGCGGTGGAAAACGGCCGCGCGGAACGCCGCGCCGTCACCGTCAGCCAAGCGCAGGGCGATGACGCCGTGTTGAGCGCGGGCGTGAACGCGGGCGAAAAAGTGATTGTGGATTTGCCCGCCGGCCTGAAAGACGGAGCGGCGGTGAAAGAAAAAAAGTCATGAGCGAAACTTCAACAAGCGACGGCGCGCTGGTGCGGGTGGAGGGGGTGGACAAGGTTTTCCATCGCGGCGCGGAGGAGATTCATGTTCTGGCCGGGTTGAGTTTGCAGGTGCCGGACCGGCAATTTCTCGCCCTCATGGGGCCGTCCGGCTCGGGCAAGAGCACGCTGCTCAATTTGCTCGGCGGCCTGGACCGCCCGACGCAGGGAACGGTGACAGTGGGCGGGGAGCGGATTGACCAACTCTCCGACCGGCAACTGGCGCGGTGGCGGGCGCGGCATGTCGGTTTTGTTTTTCAACTTTACAACCTGATGCCGGTGTTGAGCGCGGAGCGGAACGTGGAATTGCCGCTGCTGCTGACCGATCTTTCCAAGGCCGAGCGCGCCGAACACGTCCGCACCGCGCTGGCGATTGTCGGTTTGTCGCAGCGCGCCAAACATTATCCGCGCACACTTTCCGGCGGCGAACAGCAGCGGGTCGGCATCGCCCGGGCCATCGTGACCGATCCGACGCTCCTGTTGTGCGACGAGCCGACGGGCGACCTGGACCGCAAGGCGGGGGATGAGATTCTGGATTTGCTCCAGGCGCTGAACCGGGAGCACGGCAAGACGGTTCTCATGGTCACGCACGACCCCCACGCCTCGGCCCGCGCGGCGCGGACGGTCCACCTGGACAAGGGGCAGTTGCGGGAGGAGGGGGCGAAATGAGGAAGCGCGCACGAAATGGGACTAATAGGACTAATAGGACTAATAGGACTGATGGGAACAATCCGCAATCCGCAATCCGCAATCCGCAATCATGAAGTTCCTTCCCCTCATCTGGAGCAATCTCAAGCGCCGGAAGCTGCGGACGCTGCTGACGGTGCTTTCCATTCTCGTGGCCTTTGTGCTCTTTGGTTTGATTTGCGCGATTCAACACGCGCTGGTCGGCGGCGTGGACATGGCGGGAGCGGACCGCCTGATCGTCCGCCACAAGGTCTCGCTCGTCATTTCCCTGCCGGGCAGCTACCAGCAGACCATTGACAAAATTCCCGGCGTGGCCGGTTCGGCGCACCTGACCTGGTTCGGCGGGATTTACCAGGACGCGAAAAACTTTTTTCCGCAAATGGCGGTGGTGCCGCAAGAGATTCTGGACACTTACCCCAAAGTCGTTCTTTCCCCGGAACAAAAGAAGGCGTGGCTCAACACGCGCACCGGCGCGGTGGCGGGACGCGCCACCGCCAAGCGTTTTGGCTGGAAGGTCGGCGACAGAATCCCCATCACCACCGCCATCTGGACCAAAGCCGACGGCAGCCAGCTTTGGGACTTCGATCTGGTGGGCATTTTTGACGGCCAGGACAAGGCGACGGACACCACGCCGCTCTGGTTCCGTTACGATTACTTCGACGAGGGACGTGTATATGACAAGGGGCATGTGGGCTGGTACGTCATCCGCGTCAAGGACCCGTCGCAGGCGGTGGCGATTGCCAAGCGCATTGACGACCAATTCGCCAACTCGCCCGCCGAGACAAAAACGGAACCCGAAGGCGCGTTTGTCCAGTCCTTCGCCAAACAAATTGGCAACATCGGACTCATCGCCGAGGGGATCATGGGCGCGGTATTCTTCACCATCCTGCTGGTGGCGGGCAACACCATGTCCCAGTCCGTCCGCGAACGGACCGGGGAATTGGGCGCGCTCAAGGCGATTGGATTCACCAACGGGCAGGTGCTGTGCCAGGTGATGGCGGAGTCGTGTCTGCTGGCCGGCGTGGGCGGTGTGCTCGGCCTGGGGCTGGCGTGGGCGTTCGTTTTGCAAGGCGACCCGACCAAGGGCCTGCTCCCGTTTTTCTATATTCCGCCGGATAATTTGCTCATCGGCCTGGGCATCTGTTTGGCGCTCGGAGTAGCCACCGGAATTGTGCCCGCGCTTCAGGCCATGCGCCTGCGCGTCGCCGACGCTTTGAGAAGGATGTGAAATGCGAGCACCAATCACTTGGCTCTTGCAAGTCGCCGCCGTCACCCGTTTTGGGTTGATGAGCGTGCCGCGCCGCCTGGGCAGCGTTGCCGCCACGGTCATTGGCATCGCGGGCGTGGTGGCGGTTCTCGTCGGCATCCTTTCCATGGCAATCGGTTTCACCCAGGCCATGACCGCTTCCGGTTCGGACGATAAAGCCATCATCCTGCGCAGCGGGGCGGACAGCGAAATGGTGAGCGGATTGGACCACGAAGCGACGCGGGTGATCGCCGACGCGCCCGGCGTGGCGCGCGGCAGCAACGGGCCGCTCTCCTCGGCGGAATTGTATGTGATGATTAATGTGCCCAAGCGCTCGACCGGGACGGACGCCAATGTGCCGTTGCGGGGCGTGGACCCGGCGGCGATCCAAGTGCGGGGCAATATCAAAATCCTGGAGGGCCGCTTGAACGAGCCGGGCATAAAAGAGGTCATCGCCGGTGTCGGCGCGGCCCAGGAATTTAAGGGGCTGGACGTCGGCGACAAGATTAGAGTGGGCCAGGATGAATGGCCGGTGGCCGGAATTTTCTCCGCGGGCGGCGGAACTGCGGAATCGGAACTCTGGACCGATGCCCATCAACTGCAAGGCGCCTTCAACCGGCAGGACACTTACCAATCCGTTTATGTGAAACTCAATTCGGCGGGGGCGTTCGGGCAATTCAAGGACGCTTTGACGACCGACCCGCGCCTGAATGTGAAAGTGCAGAGGGAGTCGGAGTATTTCGCGGAACATTCAGTAGTATTAACTGAGTTGATTGACACGCTGGGCGTTCTAATCGCCTCGCTCATGGCCGTCGGCGCGGTGTTCGGCGCGTTGAACACGATGTACAGCGCGGTGGCGGCGCGCACGCGCGAAATCGCCACGCTGCGCGCGCTGGGCTTCGGCGGCGGGGCGATTGTGGTGTCGCTGATGCTCGAATCGCTGGCGCTGGCGCTGGCGGGGGGATGCCTGGGCGGCGGCGTGGCCTGGCTGGCCTTCGACAATTTCCACACTTCGACCATGAACTGGCAGAGCTTCAGCCAGGTGGCCTTTGCCTTCCGCGTCACCCCGGGCCTGCTGCTGCAAGGGATGGCCTGGGCGGCTGGGATCGGCCTGATCGGCGGCCTGTTCCCGGCCATTCGCGCCGCGCGCCTCCCCATCGCGGCGGCGTTGCGGGAGCTCTGAGGAGGAAAGCCAAGCCGGCTTGTCACTCTAACGGAGACATTCGGACACTTGAATCCACTGACTGCTGGTTTTTTATTAATTGTCAGCTAAATTATCGGTATGCCGACAGCCAATCGAATACTTGAGGAGCCAATTTCGCCGGATGTAGTTGCTCTGATCTCTGGTCGCGAGTTGCTAATTGAGCAACTTGGCAAGTGGCCGACATTTCACGACTTCGAAGTGCTCTCGATCGTTCTTGAGCGCGCCGTTGTTTCTGCTGCCACTAATGACTTGCGAGCCACATTCTTGGTGTTCGATCTCCAGAAAGCGCCGTCCGATCCGGAGCGCAGGCAGGGTACTGCCGAGTTTCTCTTTGAGAGCATTGGCGCGCTTCACATCGATGGGTTCAACCAACAGAACCCAATCATAGGTTTGTCAATTACTTCTTCTGAGCCATTTGGCAAACAGCATCGTTTCCATGTTGAGTGGGGGCGCACCGGCATGACGCATGACGTATCATTTGATTGCGCTCGCATCGCTGTTCTCCGTGTTGTTGACCTCAATCCATTCCGAAAGGCGTTGGAGGGGTTGTGAGTCGCTCCTTTCCTCACTACATCTCATCGCCAGGAAGCGGCGGGTTATTTGGAATGCCTTCCAAGATGCCGTCCACTTTTTGCCAGTTCACCCGTTTGGCGCGGGAGGAAATGCTCTCGCGCGCCTGCGATGCGGATACTCGCGCAGCCACGGTTGCCGCCTCGCCATGCTTCTTGAGGCTGGCCAGATAGCCGGTCATGGCGTCCTGGATGTTGGCGAGCGCTTCGGCGCGGGTCTTGCCTTGCGAGATGCAACCGGGCAGCGCCGGGCACTCCGCCACGAACACGCCGTCCTCGTCCGGCTCAATGACCACTCGATATTCCATAGTCTCAATCTGAAGGCGGCGCCGTGGAAAGTCAACCGCCGCGCTGGCAGCATGCACCATAGCGCTTTGACTCCGGCCATCTCAGGATTTGCGCCGTTGGCGGTCGCGCTCCAGCGCGGCATTCAAAAGCTCAGAGGACGCGAAGAAGTTTGTCCTGCGCAGCCTGCTGATCGTCAAACTCAATTCAATGAGGCGCATCTCGGACATTCTTTCCAGGATGCCAATAATGCCAATCACAGTCAGTCCAAGCTGGCGGGCGGCCGCGCGTCCATCCATGTCATCAACCAGGAGCGCCTTTGTCTTGGTTTGAAGCGCCAACCGCAAGGCGGCGGCTTCGCCCGGATGCAAGCCCGGTATGGGACGAAATTGATTGACGCGCTCCACGGCAAGCCAGGGCGGCGGCGACTGGATCCAATTCTTGACTGCTGCGGGAGCATTGCGATGCGACAATTCCTCGCGGACTTCGATTGGGACCAGCACGCGGTCGAAGAGCCTTGAAAGCAGGCCCGCGCATTCGACAAGAACAAGATAGTGAAGCGGGCCTGCGTCCGCGACGATGGTGCCGCTCATTTTGCCGCCAGTTTCTGGAGTGCGGCGAGATCGCCTGCGAATTCTTCGGTTTCCCACGCCCGGAAAGCCTGCGCCTGTTTCAGAAAGGCGTCGGTCTGCCAGCGATCCAAGCCAAGCATCTCACCCGCTTGGGAATGGCTGATCTTGCCGGAACGATAGGCGTCGCTGACAAGTGACTCGAAGGCGCGGCGTGGCAAATCCGCAGGGTTGGCCCCAATGGCTTTGATAAGCGCATCCGGCAATGAAATTTCAATCGTGGCTGCCATAACTTTAATTGTCATGGCCAAAGTACCATGGCTGGGCCGATTTGTCGAGGTTCCTCCCGTGGTGTGGACGCCCTGCCGTGCTGCCAGATGCGGGGAACTATAATTGACCTGTCGGCAGGCCCAGCTTTGCGACCAGCGCCCGCGTTTTTTCCGGCGTTTCGTGCAGCACGGCGCGCCAGCCGCGGGCCAGGCCGGCGGCGACGTTTTCCGGCCGGTCGTCCAGATACAATATCGCCCCGCCCCGGCGGCCGGTTCGACGCTCGATGACTTCGTAGATTTTGGGGTCGGGCTTCATGGCGCCTTCCTCGCAGGAGAGAACATAGCCGTCAAAATTGGAGAAGAAGGGGAAGCGGCGGCGGATGTGGCGCTCGGCGAGTTCATTGGTGTTGGAAAAAATCCAGGTTGGAATTCCGGCGGCGCGCAACGCGGCGTGCAGCGCGATCATCGGCCCGATCTCGCTGAAAATGTCCGCGAAGGCGTGGCTGAACTCCTCCAGCCCGCCGTCGTATCCCGACACGTCGCATACGCCCTCGTGGAATTGCGCGGTGGTGATCAGGCCGGTTTCGTATTGACGCAGGAGCAGCGAGGTGCAAAGCAGGTGCCGCATTTCCGCGTCCGTAAGGCGGGTCCGTTGCAGGATTCGCCGCGAGGCAATGCCGTAATCGTAATCCACCAGGACTTTTCCAAGATCAAACACCACGACGGAGGGAGTGTTCATAATGTCTCAAGCCAGTTCGCGCCGGCCTTCCAGGGCGCGGCCCAGCGTGATTTCGTCGGCGAATTCCAGGCCGCTGCCCGCGGGCAGCCCGTAGGCCAGGCGCGATATTTTCGCGCCCCGGCCCGCCAGGCGTTTGGCCAGATAGAAACTGGTGGCGTCGCCTTCCACGTCGGTGCTCAAGGCGAGGATGATTTCCTTCACGCCGTCGCCCAGGCGCGCTTCCAGGGCGGCGATGCGCAAATCCTCCGGCTCGACTCCGTTGAGCGGCGAAATTCTTCCGCCGAGGACATGGTATTTGCCGTGAAAGACCCCGGCCTTTTCGAGGGAGAAAATATCCACGGGCCGTTCCACCACGCAGATGGAACCGGCATCGCGCCGCTCGTCGGCGCACAGGGCGCAGGGATCGCGCTCGGTCAGCGCGCCGCAAAGGGAGCAGGCGCGGATTTTTTCGCGGGCGCTGAGGAGGGCGGCGGCGAGCTGGCGGACGGCTTGAGGCTCCTCCTGGACGAGGTGCAACGCGAGCCGCTCGGCGGAGCGGGGGCCGATGCCGGGCAGGCGGCTCAATTCGGCAATCAAGCCGGCGATGGGTTCGGGGAGGAGCATCCGGCGGCGGGTTACATGCCGGGCAGGCTGAAGCCCTGGGTGGCCTTGCTCATTTCCGCGTTGGCGATGTTCTTCGCCTGCTCCAGGGCCTGGTTGACGGCGGCCAGGACCATGTCCTCCAGCAATTGCGCCTCGGCGGGGTTGACCGCCTGCGGGCTGATTTTGATGGAAGCCACCGAGCCGTCGCATTTGGCCACGACCTTGACGGCGCCGCCGCCGCTGCTGGCTTCGACGGTGCGGGAGGCGAGTTGGGCCTGGGTTTGTTCGATTTGCTGCTGCACGCGCGCAGCCTGTTTCATGAGTTTTCCGAGGTTGGGCATAATGCTTGGATTGCGGATTGCGGATTGCGGATTGCACGAAGGAACGGAGGAACGAAACGGAGTGTTGGAGTGGTGGAGTAATGGAGTGGTGCAAAAAAACAACACTCCAACACTCCACCACTCCAACACTCCGTTGGGTTCTTCGAGGGAAAAGGGGCTGTTTTCATTTCACCATTCTCACCGCATGTCAACAATTTGTCCTTTGAATACTTCCAGGGCTTGTTGAATCAACGGATCGTTCGCAAAGTCATCCTTGCCGGCGGAAACCGGCGGCGGATTTTGACGGGGCGGCCCGGCGGCGGCAGCGTCCGGGGCGGGCACGGACGCGGCAGCGGGCGCGGGCGCGGAGGCGGGCTTTGGCTCCGCGGGGCGGTTGGGCGGCGCGGGCGCTTGCACAAACTTGACCTGCATGTTCGGATAACCCAGTTCCGACAATTTGGTTTGCAGCAGGGTGTGGTTCTTTGCGTTGTCCACCAATGCGATGTGCTCGGCAAACTCGGGGTCGAATCCGATTGTCAACAAGGTTTTGGCAAGAGATACCGGATGCGCTTCGTTGAAGTACGAGCGCGCAAACGGGCTGGCCCGGCCGACCGCCTCCAGCAGCCGGCTCCAGACTTGCTCCAGTTCGTTCCCTCCTCCATCGGAAAATGTCGCGTGTGAATCGGCCCGCAGGGCCGACGCTGAAGGATTGGCCCGCAGGGCCGGCTCTGCAACGGCGGCCGGGGCCGGCGGGCGGACCGGAGCGGACGCCGGAGCGGGCGGCGGACCGGGGGCGGGTTGCGTCTTGGAAGCGGCGGGGCGCAGCGGAGCGCCGCCGGCCTCGGCGCGTAATTGTTGCAATTGCCGCAAAATGGCGTCAATGCCGACGGCGTGGCGCGCCTCGATCATTTTCAGCAGTGTGACTTCCAACAAAATCTTCCGCGAAGCCGTGTCGCGAAGGCGTCCCTCGCAATCGGCCAGCACGTCCATCATCCGCGTCAGGCCGTCGCTGCTGAGGCGGGCCGATTGCCGGGCCAGAACGGCGGCCCCGGCTTCCGAGGCTTCGATCAGCGCGAGGTCGCCGCGCGAAACCTGAAAGAGCAGGAGGTTGCGAAAATGCTGGAGCAGTTCGGAGACCAGCCGGCCCAGGTCCTTTCCTTCCTGGGCCAGTTCATTCAACTGGCGCAGCGCGGTTTCGGTTTCCCCGGCTAGGACGGCTTCGCTGAGGGCCAGAATCTGGCCCTGCGCCGCCAAGCCGAACATGGCCAGAACATCCGCCTCGGCAATTTCCCCGCCGCAAAAGCTGATGAGCTGGTCCAGCGCCGATTCGGCGTCGCGCATGCCGCCGTCGGCCCCGCGGGCGATGGCCTGGAGGGCGGCATCCTCGATTTTGACGGATTCGGTTTGGGCGATCTGGCGCAATTGCTTGACAATCAAACCGGACGGAATGCGGCGCAGATCAAACCGCTGGCAGCGGGAAAGAATGGTGGGCGGCAGCTTCTCCGGCTCGGTGGTGGCGAACATGAATTTGACGTGGGCGGGCGGCTCTTCCAGCGTTTTCAACAGCGCGTTGAAGGCCTCCTTGGTCAGCATGTGGACCTCGTCAATGATGTAAATCTTGAACGGGGCGGAGGCCGGGGCGTACTTCACCGTCTCGCGCAACTCGCGCACTTCGTCAATGCCCCGGTTGCTCGCCCCGTCAATTTCCAGCACATCCAGGGCGCGGCCCTCGGTGATTTCCTGGACGCGCAGGTCCCCGGCGGCGAAGTCCACGCGGGGGCCGCCCTCGCAGTTGAGGCATTTGGCGAAGATGCGGGCGATGGTGGTTTTGCCGGTGCCGCGCGGCCCGACGAACAGGTAGGCATGCGCAATGCGCTTGCGCGCAATGGCGTTGGCGAGGGTTTGGGTGACGTGCTCCTGGCCCACCACATCCTCGAACCGTTGCGGACGATACTTGCGCGCTATGACTTGATACGACATTTGTTTCGGATTGCGGATTGCGGATTGCGGATTGAAAGAAAGGCAGCGTGGCGACGCTTTCCGTTTTTTAATCCGCAATCCGTCCCGATTTATCGGGACAATCCGCGATCAAAGAAAATGCCAGGGTGGCCACGGCGGATGCGGAGCAGACTGCCGTTGCTGCATTCCTGCCCTGGCGGGGTTCGTGAGTCCGCATTCCATGGGCCCTGGCAAATTCGGCTTCAAGATAAGACCCGCGCCGCCCCCCGGCAAGACATTGTTTTGCGGATTTGTCCGGCGGGGGCATATCCCTTTCTTTGGTGCTGCTGTGTCGTGGACCGGATTTCAGCGATTGAACGGATTGAGAATTGGTTATTGAGAATTTGTCATTTGTCATGTAAATAACAAATAACAAATCTCCAATGACCAATTCCCAATTTAATGTCTTGCTGACGCCGCCAGGCCCACGGGCATCCGGATAAGCGCCATGTTGTTCCCGCGGGATTATTTGGGGGCGGCATTGGTTGACGGGACGGGAACTGTGGACGTTGGCGCGTTGGTGGGAAATCTATAGTTGGCCGGCGGCGGGCCGAGCGGGACTTTCCAGTCCTTGGTCAAAAGGAAGAGAACGCCGCTATAAGAGAGGAGCGAATACATCCAAATGAGGAGCAGCGCGGCAACAGCGAACTTGGGCCAAAGCGCCCGTTTCTCGGCAAAACGGTCGCCGGGGTCGAGGCTGGCGCCGCGCGGCAGTTTGGCGATGGCGGTCAGGCTTTCGCCAAAGGGAACATTGATTTTGGCCCTGGCGTTGATGGCCCAGCCGTTTGCGTCAAGTATAGGACCCAGGTTCCGTTTCCGCAACTTGATGAACGCCAGGAGCAGCGACGGCCCGGAGACGATCAGCCCCACGCCCGCCAGCACAAAGGGCAGCAACGCCACCGGAACCTTGCCCAGGGCCGCCAGCACGGTGGCCGCGCCCGCGGCCACGCTTCCGAGCGCCAGACTCAACAGCGCGACCACGCTCGGATCGAACAACGTCTTGGTCGGGGCCGTTCCGGCGGGGAGCGGCGCGCCCACGGTTGCCGCCAACTGCGTTTGGGCGGCGGCGTCCGCGGCGGAGGCGCGCTTGGCGATGAATTCCTCAATGGTGCGGGCGAGTTTCTTGTAGGGCGCCCAGAACGCCTGCCGCAAGCCAATCGGGCTGGCGACAATTCTTGTGATCGTGGCGTCGTAGTCGCGTCCTTTGCGGTCGTAGAACACGCCGTTGCGACCGACCATCAGGTTCTCATCGTCCCCCTGCGAAACGACGGCGACGATGCCGAGCTTCTCGCCTGTCCCCTTGCGCGCGCAATCGCAATAAGCCAGATACGCGCCGGAAAGCCCCGCCATGGCGGCGTGCCGGGCGGCATCCTCTACTGTCAAACATAGGAAACAGGCGCGCTGGTCCAGGTAGAGCGCGCCGCATTGGAAAATGGCCGGGCCGCCCGCGACGTAGAGGTCGCTGAAATTGACGAAATTGCGGCAGAGCAGGCTGAGGTCGCGGACGAAGCGCAACAGTTTTTCCACATTGGCCACGTTGGCCGCCTCGGCCTCCAGCGCCTTGTCCCTGGCGATCAGGGCGTTGACGCTCTCGCGCGCTTTGCCGGCGAGCAGCGAGCGGACCCTGGCGACGCCCAGTTTTTCCACCGCGCCGCCGGCCTGGGCGGCCTTCCAGGTTTCGTAGGGCGCCAGCTTCGCCTGCAAGGCCGCCCAGTCCGCTTCGGTCAATTCGGAACGGTCGCCCAGAAGCGGTTGCACGGCGGCGGCCAGCAGCGTGGCAACGGCGGCGGCGTGGGCCGGATTCAGGCCGGTCTTGAGCGGCAACGCCTTTCCGGGACCGATCTGCGCGAGAGGGAAGGCGGCCAGTTGGCTGGCGTCAATGGTCAGTTCGCGGGCGGCAATCGCAAGGTAGTCGTCCTTTGAGCGATTGAGAATCTCCAGCACGCGCGGATCGAACGCCGCCACGCGGCAGCGGCCGAAATAATCATCCACCTTCGGCTTGACCGCCCGAACCGCGGCGGCGGCGGCAGCCGTATTCGCGCCGGCGGGCAGTATGGAGGGCGCGCCCTCCTCGGCCTGTTTCATCCAACTGTCGAAGGCGGCGCAGGCATCGAAGAACTTGTCCGCGTGTTCCTGGTCGGCGCCCGGTTTGCCGGAACGATCCGTGACCGGCCCCATGCAGTCCACGATTTCGCCGATGACGGCGGCAACCGCCGGGTCGTCGGCGCACTGGGGCACGATGACCCCGTCGCCGTTGAAGAGCGCGGAGGCGAAGACGCTGTTGGCGTCCATCGCCTGCGCCAGAGTCACGGGCGCGCCGGCGGGCTGGCCCAGATGGGCCAGAATGCGCCGGGCGGAGGCCAGGATTTGTTGTCCGTGTTCGGCGCCGTCGTGGATGGCGTCCAGGCTGAGCGAGTCGCCGCCCCGGATGAGGGTGTCCGGACTTTTCAGAGCGCCGCCGGCCCACTGGAGGGCGGCAATGAGTTCGGCCGCGCGGATGCGGCCATCGTGGTCCGTGTCAATGAGGGCGGCGGTTTTGGGATCGAACTCCAGGCCGGCGATGGGACAGGCCAGAGCGACCCACAATTTTTGGTCGAGTTGGTCCAGGCACATCAGATCGGCGCCGGATTGGATTTTGACCTGATCGAAGCCGCCGGCGCGAAAGAAGCGCCAGCGATGTGAGGGAGCCGCGGAGTTTATCATGGCAATTGATAAATGGTCGGGGCGGTGAGATTTGAACTCACGACCTCTTGGTCCCGAACCAAGCGCGCTACCAAGCTACGCTACGCCCCGACAACCAAGAAAAAAGCAGCATGCGCGAAGCCGCCCCGGAATGCAAATTTATTCTGGATATTTTCAGCCGGTCACCCGAATCCGCCCTTCGCGATGGTCTTTCAAAAGTTTGATGTCCGCCTCCACCATGAGTTTGACCAGGTCGGCAAACTTGGTTTTTGGCGACCAGCCCAGTTGCCGCCGCGCCTTGCGCGCATCGCCCATCAGCACATCCACCTCCGCCGGCCGGTAATAGCGCGGATCAATCGCCACATATTTTTTCCACGACAACCCGGCGTGCGAAAACGCCAGGTCCAGAAACTCCCGGATGGAATGCGTTTCTCCGGTCGCCACCACATAATCGTCCGGTTTGTCCTGTTGCAGCATCAGCCACATCGCCTCCACGTACTCTTTCGCGTAGCCCCAGTCGCGCTTGGCCTCCAGATTGCCCAGATACAGCTTGTCCTGCAATCCCGCCAGGATATGCGCCAGCGCCCGCGTGATCTTGCGCGTCACAAACGTCTCCCCGCGGCGCGGCGATTCATGGTTGAAGAGAATCCCGTTGCTGGCGTGCAGCCCGTAGGATTCCCGGTAATTGACGGTGATCCAATACGAATACACCTTCGCGCACCCGTAGGGGCTGCGCGGATAAAACGGCGTCGTTTCGCTTTGCGGGATTTCCCGCGCCTTGCCGAACATCTCGCTGGAGGAGGCCTGGTAAAAACGGGCTTTGGAATTGGCCTGCCGCATGGCTTCCAGCAGCCGCACCGTGCCGCTGGCGGTGATGTCGGTGGTGTATTCGGGAGAATCGAAGCTCACCCGGACATGGCTTTGGGCGGCCAGATTATAGATTTCCGCCGGTTGCACCTCGTTCAACAGGCGGCTCAACCCGCTGGCGTCGCTCAAGTCGCCGTAGTGCAGGAACAGCCGCGCCTTGTCGGCGTGCGGGTCGGAATAAATCTCGTTAAGCCGTCCGGTGTTGAACGTGCTGGCCCGGCGGATGATGCCATGCACCTCGTAACCCTTGGCCAGCAACATCTCCGCCAGATAAGAGCCATCCTGCCCGGTAATGCCCGTAATGAGCGCTCGTTGAACCATACCGGCGCCCACATTCGCCAGCCCAGACGCGATTGACAAGGAAAATTGCAACTATTCAGCCAGGTAGGGACGCCTCGCCGAGGCGTCCGCGCCGCGTCCAGCGGCGCAACGGATCGCAGCCGGACGCCTCGGCGAGGCGTCCCTGCCTGAATAGTTACAGAAAACTCACTGATTCATTGATTCATAACTCTTCCTTACAGTTCAGAGCGCCGCCGACATCGCCGCCGTCCAGGCCTTGCGGGAGCAGAAAACCGCCCTGTCCCCCATGTCTGGAAAACAACCGTGAAGTGGCTGATAATCATAGCCTTGCAACAATCCGCATTTTTCCGTTGACATTCCGAGCTTATCTTCTAAAATGAACCGAGTATGAGGAAAGTCTATATGGGGTCCGGGAAGCTCAGTCCCGGCGCTGGACGGCCCGGGGTTTGCGGGGCGCAGGCTTCCAAGTCGGCCGTGCCGCGGGTTTCCAAACCTGCCGGCGGCAGTGCGGAGGAGACGGCTTTCAAGGAACCCGAAAGGGACGAAAGGGACGAAAGGGACACAGCGCGGCCAGCCGCACCCGAAACTGGAATGGGCCACAGATTAACACAGATTGACACAGATATGGGAAAATCCTCGCGGAAATGCGCGATTCTGACCGATTGTATTGCATGGGACGAATGGCACAGGAGGTTTCCTCCAATAGGTTGGGGTTCCTTGGCGCCATGCGCCACATTTTGTGGTTGGAGCCTCCTGCGGAGCCACTCCGGCTCAAGACGGCTCGGCGGGAGTCTCCAACCACCACAGGTGGTGCATTGTGCCAAGGAACCCTCAATATATTGGAGGATAAATCTTGTGCCATGCGTCCCTTGCGTCCCTTTCGTCCTTTTCGTCCCTTCCGGGTTCCTCGGGAGCTTAACCCTGCCGCTCCGCCGCCAGGGTCAATTCAGGCCAAAATTAAGGCTAATTAAGGCTAATTAAGGCTAATTAAGGCTAATTAAGGCTAATTAAGGCTAATTAAGGTTAATTAAGGCTAATTAAGGTTAATTAAGGCTAATTAAGGTTAATTAAGGCTAATTAAGGCTAATTGAGGTTAATTAAGGTTAAATAAGCCCAAGAAAGATGATTTTTGTGACTCGAACTGGCAGTCCATCGAAGAACCCAACGGAGAGTTGGAGTGATGGAGTATTGGGGAGCTGGTTAAATTTAGCCACCCACCACTCCATTACTCCATCACTCCAGTCACCGGCCCTGCGTGCTAATCGTGCCCAATCAAGCCTAATCGTGCCTAATCGTGTTATTTTTATGACTTGATCGCCGGGAAAGGAGAATCACACTTACACTTATGATGGACTCAAATTCACCGCCCCTGCGCAAACTGATCTCCCTGCTGGGCGCTTTCGGCCTGCTGGCAGGTTGCGGCGGGCCGCCTTCGCCTGCGGTGCAGGGTTATGTCGAGGGGGAATTTGTCTATGTCTCCTCCCCCCAGGCCGAATACACGCCTCCTGTGATCTACAGCCGGGAAAGCCGCGGCAAACTCGTCTTCATGGTGGAGGCCGTTTTTGACGCCCCCACCGCCGCCACCCTCCACCCCGGCTATATTCAAATCAGCCTCCTGCTCCTCGCGGCCCGCTTCATTTTTGATGTGCCGATGATCGGCAGTCTCGCCCTCCTTTTCGCCGTCGCCCTGATTTTCATCGCCGCCAATCTCTCCATGGGCATCACCTTTTCCACCATCGCCCAAAACCAGCGTCAGGCCATTCAAATGGGCGTGTTCTTCTTCCTCCCCTCCATTCTTTTGTCCGGCTTCATGTTTCCCTTCCGCGGCATGCCGCGTTGGGCGCAGGCCGTCGGCGAAACCCTGCCCCTGACCCATTTCCTGCGCGTCGTTCGCGGCATCCTGCTCAAAGGCAACGGCCTGGCCGAGATCGTCCCGCAGCTCTGGCCCATCGCCCTTTTCACCGCCGTCGTCCTGGCCATTGGCCTCAAACGCTGCCGTCAAACCCTTGATTAACCTTATGAAAACACGACCCCTCCTCAGCGCCTCTGTTCTGCTCCTGGCCGCCGTCTCCTGTGCCGTCGGCCCGGCCTACCAGCCGCCCAACCCCTTCGAAATCGCCCCCGCCGGCTGGCATTGGAAACCGGCCGAACCGGGCGACGCGGTTCCCAAGGACGGCTGGTGGAATGTGTTCCACGACCCCGTTCTCGCCGGCCTGGAAACCAACGCGCTGGCGGGCAACCAAAACCTGCGCGCCGCCGTCGCCCGCGTGGACCAGGCCCGCGCCGCCGCGCGCGTGACCCGCAGCCAGTTTTTCCCCGAACTTTCCCTCGACCCCTCCATGAACCGCGAGCGCGTTTCCGGCAACGAACCGATCCCCTTCTCCATCCCCTTCAAACTGCAACCCGTGTACATCAACACTTTCAGTGTCCCATTGGATCTGAGCTATGAATTGGACCTCTGGGGCCGCGTCCGCCGCTCCTTCCAATCCGCCGCCGCCCAGGCCCAAGCCAGCGCCGCCGACACCCAGAACATCCTCCTCACCCTCACCGCCGACATCGCCGTCAATTATTTCCTCATCCGCTCCCTCGACGCCCAAATCGCCGCCACCGCCGGCGCCGTCCGCTCGCGCGAAGCTTCCGCCCGCATTCTGCAGGCCCGTTACGACGCCGGCGGCATCCCGGAGATTGACGCCGTCCAGGCCAAAACCGAGCTGGCCACGGCCCGCTACGACCTGGCCGACCTCCGGCGTCAGCGCGCCGAAACGCTGGACGCACTGGCCCTCCTGTGCGGCCAGCCCGCCAGTTCCTTCGACTTGACGGAAGCGCCGCTTCCCGATTCGCCGCCGGTTGTCCCGGCGGGACTCCCCTCCTCCGTTCTCGAACGCCGGCCCGACATCGCGGCCGCCGAGCGCGCATTGGCGGCCAAGAGCGCGGAAATCGGGGTGGCGCAGGCGGCCTATTTTCCTGTCGTGCGCTTGACAGGAGATGCCGGCTACCTCAGCGGGGACGCGGGCAAACTCTTCCGCATGGACAGCCTGACGTTCACCTTCGGACCCAGCGTCAGCCTGCCCGTCTTCACCGCCGGCCGCACCGCCGCGCAGGTCCGGCAAGCCAAGTCCGCCTATCAGGAGGCGCTGGCCGATTATCAACAAGCCGCCCTGACCGCCTTCAAGGAAGTGGAAGACAGCCTCGCCCAGATTAACTTCTGGACCGAGCAATCCGGCGCGCAGGCCGACGCCCTGAAATCCACGCGGCGCGCGACCGAGCTGACGCAGGCCCGTTACGACGCCGGAGTTCTCACCGAGTTTGAAGTGGCCGCCGCGCAGCGCGACGAACTGCAGCAAGAACGCCAAACCGCCGAGCTGTCCGCCCGCCGCTACGCCGCCACCATCCGCCTGATCAAAGCCCTCGGCGGCGGCTGGGAATGAGCGAAGCTCTCCGGCATTGACTTCAAACCCGCGCCGGCATTACCAATATCCTGAGCAAACAACGCCATGAAATCTGAAACGCCAATCAAGAACAACGCCGCCAGCCGCTGGCTCTCCTTCCGTCCCGAAATCAAGGTCTTGGACTGCACCATCCGCGACGGCGGCTTGATGAACAACCACCAGTTCGAGGGAAAGATCGTGAAAGTGGTTTATGACACTTGCATCGCCGCCGGCGTGGATTACATGGAACTGGGCTACAAAGCGTCGCGCAAAGGCATCAAGGCCGGCGAGCATGGCGATTGGAAGTACTGCACCGAGGAGGCTTTGCGCCGGATCGTGGGCGAGAACAAGACGGCATTGAAACTGTGCGTGATGGCCGATGCCGAGCGGTGCGATTACCAAGAGGATATTTTGCCGAAAAAAGATTCCGTGCTGGACATGATCCGCGTGGCGACCTACATCCACCAGATTCCCACCGCGCTGGAAATGATCAAGGACGCGCACGACAAAGGCTACGAAACGACCGTCAACCTCATGGCCGCCTCGACGATTCCCGACCGCGAAATGAACGAGGGCCTGGAAATGCTCGCGAGGTCGGAAGTCAAGGTGATTTATCTCGTGGACAGTTTCGGCGCGTTCTACAGCGAACAGGTTCACACGCTGGTGAAAAAATACCTGGGCTACTGCAAGTCCGCCGGCAAGGAGGCGGGCGTTCACATGCACAATAACATGCAACTCGCGTTCGCCAACACCGTCGAAGGCATCATCGAAGGCGCCAATTTTCTCGACGCCACCATGGCGGGTCTCGGCCGTGGCGCGGGCAACTGCCCGATGGAATGTCTGCTCGCCTTCCTCCACAATCCCAAGTACCGGCTGCGCCCGGTGCTGGACTGCGTGCAGAACCACATCGAGCCGATGCGCGAGAGGCTGCGCTGGGGCTACGATTTGCCCTATCTGCTCACCGGCATGTTGAACCAGCACCCGCGCGCCGCCATCAAGTTCAAGGAAGCCGAACTCAAGGGCGAAAAAGGCGACATTCTAAGTTTCCACGACACGGTGACGGACCAGGAATAAAGGCATGTCAGAATTGCAATTTCACATCTGCCAGGCGCGAAGCCACTTCGCGCAAGACCCGCTCTTCATCGGCCGGGTCTTTGGCCGCGAAGGTCACGCTCCAGCGCAGACACGCCCCCGCGTTGTCCCACGGCACGGTGGAGATGAGCTTCTCGGTAATGAGCCATTGGGAAACTTGTTCGGCATCCCGGAATTCGAGACGGGAGCCGTTAGACAAGACCGCCGCCTTGGGCGCCGGGACATAGAGGAAAAAGGAGCCTTTGGGTTTCACCGCGTCAAAGCCCGACTTTTTCAGGACCGCCACCAGGCCGCTCATGCGGCGGGAATACTTGGCGGCAATCCGCTCGGTGATTTCGGGATGATCGAAACACCAGGCGGCGGCATGTTGGATGGCCAGAAACTGGCCGGAGTCGGTGTTGTCCTTGACATCCCCGTAAGCCCGCACCAGCAATTCATTGCCGGCGACAAATCCGCAACGCCAGCCCGTCATGTTGAAACTCTTGCTGGCGGAATGAAGCTCCACGCCCACCTCCTTCGCCCCAGGCGCGGCCAGGAAACTCAGCGGCCTGCCTTCAAACACCAGCGCGGCATAAGCGGCGTCGTGAATGACCGCCAGACGGTGCTTCTTTGCGAAGACGGCCGCTTGCGCGAAGAATTCCGGCGTGGCGGTCGCGCCCGTCGGGTTGTTCGGATAATTGAGCACCAGCGCCTTGGCCCTGCCCAGAACTTCCGGCGGGATGGAGTCCAGATCGGGCAGGAAATGACGGGCCGCGACCAGCGGCACATTATGGACATGGCCGCCATAATAGCGGGCGTGGACGCCAAAAACCGGATAGCCCGGCGTGGTCATCAAGACAACATCGCCGGGATTGATCAGCGCGGCGGGCAAGATGGAAAGCGCGGCCTTGCTCCCGATGGAGTGCAGGACTTCGGTTTCGGGATTGATGCCGCTGACGCCGCAGACCTTCTCCAGATACCGCGCGGCGGCTTCCTTCAAAACGCCGTCGCCGTTGTCCGCGTAGCCGCGATTTTCGGGGCGGCGCGCTTCCTGGGCGAGGGTGGCGACCGCTGCCGGGTCGGCCATCTCGTCCGGCTCGCCCACGCCGAGGTCCAGGATTTCGGCGCCGGGATGGGCGGCGAGGGCGGCGCGTTTGGCGCGTTTGATTTTTTCAAATTTATATATGACAGTGGATTTGCCGTAGTTCTTTCCGCCAATCCGCTCGGCGAACAGATTTTGAATATAAGAGTCAAGCATAATTACTTTTTCCGAAATCCGGGCGGCAGATTTGATTTGGCCGGCTTGTCCGGCGTCTCCGGCGCTGTCTCCGGCGGCGGAGGGGTCTCGTCATCGGCGGCGGCGATTGCCTGGTCCAAGTCAAAGACATGTTCGTTATCGGAGTCCGGCTCCGCGACTGGTTCGGGCGGCGGCGCGGCGGGAGCGGCGGCCGTCTCCTCGCCCTCCGGCTCGGGCAGGCCGAGATTGTGGCGCGCTTTTTTGGCCGCGCCCGTTTTTGGATAGTCCCTGGCGATGCGCTCCAACAGTGCCTTCATTTTGTCGTGCTGGCCCATGCGGGAGTAAATGTTGCACAGGTGAATGGCGGCCCATCCCCAGCGTTCGGCGGGAAGCTTCTTCTTGAGGATTTCCTCGTATTCCATGGAGGCGGCGACATAATTGCGCAAGTCCTTCTCGTAAATCTCGGCGATGCGCAGGGCGACGTATTGCTCGCGCGGATTCTTCTTCAGATATTCGCGCATCATTTCAATGGCTTCCAACGGCTTCCCGTTGACCCAGGTTTGCTCGGCAAGCTCGTATTCAGGATCGCGCATCCCTTCGCCGGTGTCGTTGAACAAATAGTCGCCCGCCCGCGAGCCGATGAAATGCGTCAGGTCGTAAGTAATCAACAGGCCCAAAGCCACCAGCGCGCTTATGAACAGGGCCAGATCATGGACCGACCTGCCGCCCTGGACGCCACTGTTGGCGGGAGGGGGAGTGGATGCCGGCGGTTCCGCCGCCACCGCGGAATTGCTGGCGGCCGTGTCCGGCGGCGGCGCGGCGGGATTATTCGCAGGTTGGCGGGTGACGTTCGTCGGCGCGGGCGGGGGGACAGCCGGATTGGTGGGACCGGGCTTGGGGTTGGCGGCCGTACCCGTCGCGGTGTTGGTGTCCGTGCCCGTCGCGGTATTGGTGTCCGTGCCCGTCGCGGTGTTGGTGTCGGAATCGGTGGCAATCGGGACAATGTGCGTGTAGCTGGAATAAAACGCCCGGCCAAACCATATAGCCAGCGCGACCAGCGCCACGTAGGCGGCGATTTTCAGTTTCGAGATCATTTGGCAGACGGCCTAATCAATCAGACAACCCGCCCAAAACAAAGGATTTTCCTCGCTTTCGGTCATCGGTTTCTTGTCAAATGGCTTCAATATGTCCAGCCAATATCCTACATTAAGCCGGAGCGGGATGCGAGCGGATGTTTCGCAGATGTATTGGGCGGGTTGTCTTTCACATTTTTGGGTTCGCGTCTTAATCTCGCTCCTGATCTTACTCTAATTAACCAACAAAGGAAGATTATGCACACACATCAAATCCCTGCCTTGATCGCCGTATTTGGAATAGTTATCGTCGTCTGGATTTTCTCCTCTATATGGTTGAGCCATTTTCGAAAAGTCGGCCCCAACCGGGTGCTCATTGTCTCTGGGCGTCTAAATCGGTTGCCGGACGGGACGGTCCGGGGCTTCCGCATTGTCAAAGGAGGAGGCACGTTCGTCATCCCGCAACTTGAAACGGCCGATGAACTTTCACTGGAGGTGTTCGCCCTCGAAATGCCAAAGTGCAAGGCGCGAACGGCCCAGGGCGCGTGCTTGGAAGCCGATTGCCTCGCCCAGGTCAAAATCAAAGGGGATGACGCTTCGATACTCGCCGCCGCCGAACATTTCCTGAGCAAGAACGACGCCGAAATGCGGAACCTCATCAAGCCGGTGCTGGAAAGGCATTTGTCCTTCATCCTGGGCAACATGAACCGGGAGGAGATTGAGCGGGATCCCGCGGCCTGCGCGGCCCGGATGCAAACCGCCGCCGCCGAAGATTTGGGCAACATGGGTCTGGGCATGGTCAGCTTCACCATTCGCGACGTTCGCTTTGGCTGACAGCCCGTTAAAGCGTAATTTGAGGAGATGAACGAACTTGGAAAGTTCCTGGTGATTGCCGGGCTGCTGCTGGCCGGGGCGGGGGGTTTGCTCTGGTCCGGGGTTGGCCGCGGCTGGCTGGGCCGGCTGCCCGGGGATATCCACTTTGCCAAAGGCAACACGAGTTTCTATTTCCCGGTCATGACCTGCATTCTGATCAGCGTCATCATCACCGTCCTTCTCTGGCTGCTGCGCAAATTATGAGCCGGTCACTGCCAGTCAATCGTCATCGCTGCCGGGGAAATTGGCGGGCGAGGATGGCCTCGGCGGAGGCGGCGCAAAAATCCCCCGGTATGTTCTGGCCGGTGCTTAGGTAGCGGATGGGAAGGCTGGCGCCCAATACCAGGTTCCAGAGTTTTCCCCAGCGGCTTTCCTCGTCCAGATGGGTGATGATCAAATCCTCAACCGGCAACCCGGCGAAGGCGCGCATTTGCGCCAGGATGACGGACATGTCGTAGGCGCCGTTGAGGGCCAGATGGAGGCGGGGCGCGCCGAACTGCCGCAGTTGGCCGGCGAATTCCCGGAGGACGTCGGGCGAGCGCCAATCCACTCCCGGCAGGTCAATGAAACCGATGTCTTCGGCAATTTGCTGGAGGCCGGCGCCCCAGGCGCGTTCGCTGGGCAGATGCAGGATTTCACAATAGACGGTGAGCGATTCCGCCATGTTGGCCGTGGCGCCGTCCAGACGCCACACCCGCGCCAGACGCCCTTCGACCAACGCGGCTTGGGTGAGCCATTTGCAAAGGCAGGTCGTCTTGCCCGATCCCGCCGGCCCGATCACGACATGCACGGAATGATCGGGGCTGGGCTGGCAGGGCCGCCAGGCCGCCGCCAGACATTCGCGCGCCAGCCCGATTTCCTCCGCAAGCGAGCCGGGCGGATGCTCTCCGTGCCGCGAGCGCGCCAGATCAAGAATGCGCTGGGCATGAAGCGGGAGGAGGCCGGTCTGTTGCAGCACGCCGCCGATGCGCCATCCGCCGGTGTCCAATTGGGAAACGGTTGCGCCGAATTCGGGCAGGGCGTCCGGGCCGGCTGCAGTTGTGCCGGGGGGCGATTGGACGTGCCGTTCAATTTGGTCCAGGCGCTGCCGGAATTCGGCCAGGGCTTCGGAAAGGGGAGCGTCTGGCGGCGGCGCCGATTCAGGACGGCAAGCCAGCACCTCGATCATCGGTTTCTGCCAGAGGCGGGCCAGACCGTGAGCGGGAAGCGGGCGGACGTTGAGCACCAACGCCTCCGGCCCCAGCCGGGCGCGAATCTGCGCCACAGCCTCCTCGGCCGACGCGGCTACGAAAGCAACAGGTTCCATGTTCAAGCTGGACTCAAGAATCTACCGGGAAGGTTCCCCATTCCAAGTTCAATCGCGCTCCGTTCCCCTCTTAATCTTAATCCTAATCTTAATCTTAATCTCAATCCGAATGAACTCCATCTTCGACGAGGAGAAAGAGATTAAGATTATGATTATGAGGAGAAGCGGGTGCGATTTGGATTGCCAGCGGGCGGCGGTCGTTTAGGATTCCAGCCACGAACCGCATGGGCGGAATGCATCAATGAAATCTTACAACATCGCAGTGATTGGCGGCGACGGCACCGGACCGGAAGTGGTGCGCGAGGCGGTCAAGGTTCTGGACGCCGCGAGCCGGAAGTTCCAGTTGAAGCTGGACTTCACCTCCTACGACCTGGGCGGGGAGCGTTATTTGCGCACGCAGGAAGCGCTGCCGGACAGCGTGGTGGAGGAGTTGCGCAAGTTTCCCGCCATCCTTCTCGGCGCCATCGGCCATCCCCGGGTCAAGCCGGGCATTCTGGAAAAGGGAATTCTGCTGCGCCTGCGCTTCGAGCTGGAACAATACATCAATTTGCGCCCGGTCAAACTTTACGACCAGCGCTTCTGCCCCCTCAAAGACAAGACGCCGGAGGACATTGATTTTGTCGTCGTCCGCGAAAACAACGAGGGGCTTTACACCGGCGCGGGCGGGTTTGTCTTCAAGGGCACGCCGCATGAAATTGCCCTTCAGGAAAGCGTCAACACGCGGCGCGGGGTGGAGCGATGCCTGCGGTTCGCCTTTGAACTGGCCGCCAAACGCCGCGGCGGCAAACCGTGGCGCGGCCTCAAACCGGAGGACGTCCAGGCGGGCAAGAACGCACAGCTCACCCTCTCCGGCAAAACTAATGTCTTGACTTACGCCTTCGATCTGTGGGAACGTGCCTTCCACGAGGTCGGGACTGCGGATTTCCCCGGCGTCAAGAGGGATTACGCGCATGTGGACGCCACGACAATGTGGTTTGTCAAGAATCCGGAGTGGTTCGATGTCATCGTCACCGACAATATGTTTGGCGACATTATCACCGACCTGGGGGCGATGGTCCAGGGCGGGATGGGGATTGCGGCGGGCGGCAACATCAACCCGCAAGGCGCGAGCATGTTCGAGCCGATCGGCGGCAGCGCGCCGAAATATACCGGACAGGGCGTGATCAACCCGCTGGCCGCGATCTGCGCGGGACAGATGATGCTGGATTTCCTGGGCGAGACCCGGGCGGCGCAGGCGATTGAGGCGGCGGTGATCCGGGTCGCGCGCGAGAAAGTCAAAAGCCTGGCCGCCGGGAAGATGGGGCACACGACTTCGCAGGTCGGAGATTTGGTGGCGGCGGCGCTGTGAGCGCGCCTGATGGCCGCCGCCAGGATATGTCCGCAAATGTTGCGGGCGGCAGGAGGATGGGTTAATTTGCCGTCGTTGCCGATGCCAACGGGACCAACGTTGCGTCGCGGCATGGCGGCGAGAATGTGAAAGAAGGCGAGAAACCATGGACAAGAACCTCACAACGCAGGTGACCTTTGAATATAATCAAGGGGCGGATGTTCTGCATCTGAGCCTCGGCGCCGATGAACCGTCTGTCCGCAAGGAGATAGACGAATATGTGGCGGTTGACTTTGGCGCGAACAGCGGCGCGCCGATTGGATTTCATATTTTGAACATCAAGCTCGCCGAGGTGGAAAGCGTGCAGGTCCTGCTCCAGGAAAGGCTGGCCAAATTGACGATCCGCAAGAAACAGTCGCTGGTGTACTGGTTCAGCCTCAACGGCTCTGTCCGGCCCCCAATCGAGGCAACTCATCCGAACGGACTCGCTTGACAAACCGCGCCATCCGCTCCGCCGCGATCTCAATGCGGTCCAGCGCGGTGGCGAAACAGCAGCGCAGATAGCCTTCCCCGGTCGGGCCGAACGCGCTGCCGGGCACGCACGCCACTTTTTCCGCCTCCAGCAGTTTGCGCGCGAACTCCTTTGAACCCAGCCCCGTGGATTGGATGCAAGGAAACGCGTAGAAGGAACCGCGGGGCAGATGGCAGGGCAGCCCCATCTGGTTGAAGGCGCTGACAATATAATTCCGCCGGGCGCGGTACTGCTCCCGCATTTCCGCCGTGTCGGCTTCCCCGTGTTGAATGGCCTCCAGCGCGGCTTCCTGGCTGATAATGCCGGCGCAGAGCATCGAATACTGATGGATGCGCATCATGGCGTCTATGACCGCCGCAGGACCACAAGCGTAGCCAATCCGAAAGCCGGTCATGGCGTAGGCCTTCGAAAAACCGTGCAGGAAAATCGCCCGCTCTTTCATCCCCGCCAGCGCGGCGATGCTCACATGTTCCCCTTCAAAGGTCAGCTCGGAATAAATTTCGTCGGTGATGACCAGCAGGTTGTGCCGCGTGACCAGCGCGGCGATCTTCTCCAACTCCGCGCGATCCATCGTTCCACCCGTCGGGTTGGTCGGGAAATTCAGCACCAGCGCCTTGCTCTTGGGAGTGACCGCTTTTTCAATGGCCGCGGCCGTCACGGAAAAGGCGTTTTCCGGACGGCAGGAGACGGCCACCGGCACGCCGCCGGCCAGGGCAATGCCGGGGCAATAGCTCACGTAACACGGTTCGTGATAGATCACTTCGTCGCCCGGGTTGATGACGGCCCGGAAGGCCAGGTCCATCGCCTCGCTCACTCCCACAGCGATGAGGATTTCGCGGACCGGGTCATAGGGCACCTTGAAATGTTTCTCGACGCTGACGGCGATGGCTTCCCGCAACGAGAGCAGGCCCAAGTTCGAGGTGTAGCCGGTCCGGCCCCGTTCCAGTGCGTATATGGCCGCCTCGCGAATGTGCCAGGGAGTGACAAAATCCGGCTCGCCCACGCCCAGCGAGATGACATCCTTCATGCTCTGGACGATGTCAAAAAAATCGCGGATGCCCGACCGCGGGATGGCGGCCACGGCTCGCGAGACAAACTGTTCGGATTTGAATTCCACAACGCCAGTGGTCAGGCGGCCGCCTGGTCGGTTTTGCGCCGGAGCAGCGGCTTGGTCTCGCCCAGCACAACGGGGCGGGTGATCTTGATGCCCGCAATGTCGTCGCTCGAAGGGGAATCGAACATCACATCCAGCATCAATTTTTCCAGCAGGCTGCGCAACGCCCGCGCGCCGGTCCCTTTCTTCATCGCCTGCGCCGCCAGCTCGCGCACGGCGTCCTCGGTGAACTCCAGTTCGATGCCCTCCATGGCCATGAGTTTGGCGTATTGGCGGATGAGCGCGTTCTTGGTTTCGGTCAGGATGCTCACCAGTTGCTCCTCGGTCAGTTCCTCCAGCACGGTCGTCATCGGCAGCCGGCCCACAAATTCGGGAATGAAGCCAAACGCGATCAAATCCTCCGGCTCGGTGTATTGCAGAACTTTGTCGCGGTCCGCCGACGTGATCTTGTGCCCCCGGTCAATCGCGCCAAAGCCCATCACGCGGTTGCCCAGGCGCCGCTGGATGATCTTTTCCAGCCCGATAAACGCCCCGCCGCAGATGAACAAAATGCCGCCGGTGTCCACCCGGATGTACTCCTGCTGGGGATGCTTGCGCCCGCCCTGCGGCGGCACGTTGCATACCGTCCCTTCCAGGATTTTCAGCAGCGCCTGCTGCACGCCCTCGCCGGAAACGTCGCGCGTGATGGAGACGTTCTCCGTCTTGCGCGCGATCTTGTCAATTTCGTCAATATAGACAATCCCCATCTGCGCGCGTTTGACATCGTAATCGGCATTCTGAAGCAGGCGCAAAATGATGTTCTCCACGTCCTCCCCCACGTAGCCCGCCTCGGTCAGCGTGGTGGCATCGGCGATGGCGAACGGCACGTCCAGGATTTTGGCCAGGGTGCGGGCCAGCAGCGTCTTGCCCGAACCGGTGGGGCCGATCAACAGAATGTTGCTCTTCTCAATCTCCACTTCCGCCAGGCCGCCGCCGCCCCGTTCGCTCTCGGCGGGCGGGTCCTGCAGTATCCGCTTGAAATGATTATGCACCGCGACGGCCAGCGTTTTCTTGGCGTGAGTTTGGCCCACGCAATGGCGGTCCAGGTGCGCCTTGATGTCCTGCGGTTTCAGCGGGATGAATCGGGCCGCCGTTTTGCGGGAGTCGGCCGACAGCTCCTTGTCGAGCACGCTTTTGCAGAGCGTGATGCAATTGTCGCAGATATAGACGCCGGGGCCGGCGATCAGCTTCTTGACTTCCGCGTGCGATTTGCCGCAGAAACTGCAAAGCGTGATGTTGTTGGTGCGGGCCATGCCGGAAAATTTAGGGAATAATGGCGTTGGTTTTTCCATCCGTCAACCCCGGAATTTCCTTGCGGGATTGAACCACCTCATCCACCAGCCCGTAGTCCTTGGCCTCGCCGGCCGTCATGAAATTATCGCGGTCGCAGTCCTTTTCCACCTGCTCAAAAGCCTTGCCGCAGTGTTTGGCGATGATGGAATTGAGGCGGTGCTTGAGCTTGAGCATGTATTTGACGCGGATTTCCACGTCGCTGGCCTGCCCCTCGGCGCCGCCCAGCACCTGGTGAATCATAATGTTGGAATTGGGCAGCGCGAATCGTTTGCCCTTGGTGCCCCCGCACAGCAGGATGGCCCCCATGCTCGCCGCCTGCCCGATGCAATAGGTGTTCGTGTCGCATGTCAAAAACTGCATCGTGTCATACACCGCCAGCCCGGCGGTCACGCTCCCGCCCGGCGAATTGATGTAAAGATGAATATCCTTCTTCGGATCGTCCATTTGCAGGAACAGCAACTGGGCGATGATCAGGTTCGCCACCATATCGTCCAGCGGCGTTCCCAAAAAGACGATGCGGTCCCGCAGCAGCCGCGAATAAATGTCATAGCCGCGTTCGCCGCGGCCGGTTTGCTCGACCACCATTGGCACCAGAAAATTATCCATAATGTTCACTCGCATTGATTCTCCAGCCTACTGGACGCCCGCCGCCGCGTCAAGCCGCCGTTTGCGGCCCTGATCCTCGCCTAAAGCGCACATCTCTCCCTCCGGGGAGCACACGTCCCGATTCCGAATCGGGATGTGGCTGTCGGCACCCTCGCCGACAGCTTCCGTTCATTCTATATCATTACCATTTTAGTCAGGATTGCGTCATTCATTGCCTTATGCGATTCATCTTGGACATTCTTTTTTAGCTTAATTAACCTTAATTAACCTTAATTAGCCTTAATTGACCTTAATTGGAAATGCTCATCTTTCGTTGTAAGTTGTTGATAGAAAGCAATTTGTGATGGTTTTTCGCAAAAATGAGAAAAAGGGGCGAAAAAACAGTGTTGCAGGGGCGTCGGAATGTACAGTGATTGGGTAGAGTATGGTTTGACGGTGCCTTCGTGCCTCATGCTCACTATTTAATCATAGACTCTAATTTTTGTCAAGCCCCGGTTGCGAACCCCAAATCCGCGCCCGTGTCTTGTCGTGCGCCCCATGCGGAAGTGAACCATGAGCAGGAGCACTTGACTTTCGGCTCGACAAAGGTGAGCTGCGCCCTCCCGCGAATCTGCCGCGACTTTCATCTTTTTCATCGCTGTCATCCGTGGCAAGTTGTCCGCAAATATGAATGAGTCTGAGAAATTGCAGCCCAAAGGACTCCCCGGCGCGCAAGCCGCCCAAGCCGCCGGGTGGGTCAATTACCAGGCCGGCTCCATTGTCAGCCGCGAAATTGTTTACAAGCCGGCCGGCAGCGTCACCCTTTTCGCCTTCGACGAAGGACAAGGCCTGAGCGAGCACACGGCCCCGTTCGATGCGCTCGTCTTTCTGCTCGATGGCGAGGCGGAAATCACCATCGCCGGCAAGCCGCATCGCTTACAGGGCGGCCAGATGATCCTCATGCCGGCGCGCCAGCCGCACGCCCTCAAAGCCTTGAAGCCGTTCAAGATGGTCCTCACCCTCATTCGATCCTAATCCCATGAAAAAAACGACACTCACGCCCGAACTGCTCCAGAAAATGGACGCCTATTGGCGCGCCGCCAATTATCTGTCGGTCGGCCAGATTTACCTTTACGACAACCCGCTGCTCAAACGTCCGCTCGCGCTCGAGGATGTCAAACACATGCTGCTCGGTCATTGGGGCACGACCCCCGGACAGAACTTCATTTACGTCCACTTGAACCGCGTCATCAAAAAATACGATCTCAACATGATCTACGTCTCCGGCCCCGGCCACGGCGGCCCCGCCGTCGTGGGCAACACTTACCTCGAAGGCACTTACAGCGAAGTCTATCCCGACATCACCCAGGATGAAGCCGGGCTGCGCAAGCTCTTCCTTCAGTTTTCCTTTCCCGGCGGCATTCCCAGCCACGCCGCGCCAGAGACGCCCGGCTCCATCCACGAGGGCGGCGAACTGGGCTATTCCCTCAGCCATTCGTTCGGCGCTGTGTTTGACAATCCTGAACTCATCGTCGCCTGCGTCGTGGGCGATGGCGAGGCGGAAACCGGTCCGCTGGCCACCGCGTGGCATTCCAACAAGTTCCTCAATCCCGCCACCGACGGCGCGGTGCTGCCGATCCTGCATCTCAACGGCTACAAAATTTCCAATCCGACCATTCTCGCCCGCATCGAACATGACGAATTGGAACAGTTGTTCCGGGGCTACGGCTGGACGCCTTACTTTGTGGAAGGTCACGATCCGGCGCTGATGCACGAGGCCATGGCCGCTACGCTTGACAAGGCGGTGGAACAGATCCAGAAAATCCAGCGCGACGCCCGCGTGGCCAATGCCAAATCACAGCTCGGCAGATTGCAAGCGCAGTTGGGCCAGGAAATTCAGCGTGACCCTCCTCTCGCGGGCAACCTGGCCCGTCCGCGCTGGCCTATGATTGTCCTCAATTCACCGAAAGGGTGGACCGGGCCGAAGATGGTGGATGGCTTGCAAGTGGAAGGCACCTTCCGTTCGCACCAGGTGCCGCTTTCCGACCCGGCCACTCATCCCGAACATCTCAAGCAGTTGGAAGAGTGGCTGCGAAGCTACCGGCCCGGGGAACTCTTCGACGCGCAGGGCCGCCTGAAACCGGAACTGGCCGCGCTTGCGCCGGCAGGCGAACGCCGCATGGGCGCCAATCCACACGCCAACGGCGGCATCCTCCTCCGCGACCTGCGGATGCCCGATTTCCGCGACTACGCCGCCGCCGTCCCCGCGCCCGGCGCGCCCGGCATCGGCGACACGCATGTTCTCGGCCCTTTCCTGCGCGACGTCGCCAAGCTCAACAATGACCAGCGCAATTTCCGCGTCTTCGGCCCGGACGAAACGCTTTCCAACGGCCTGGAAAGCCTTTTCAAAGTCACCCAGCGCCAATGGGACGCCGCGACCGTGCCGAACGACGAATTTCTCGCGCCGACTGGCCGCGTGATGGAAATGCTCAGCGAGCACCAATGCGAAGGCTGGCTCGAAGGCTACCTGCTCACCGGGCGGCACGGGCTGTTCAACTGCTACGAGGCGTTCATCCATATAGTTGACTCCATGTTCAACCAGCACGCCAAGTGGCTCAAGGTCACTTCCCGCCTGCCGTGGCGGCGGAAGATCGCCTCGCTCAACTACCTGCTCGCCTCTCATGTTTGGCGCCAGGACCACAACGGTTTCACCCACCAGGACCCCGGTTTCATTGACCACGTCGTCAACAAAAAAGCGGAGATCGTCCGCGTCTATCTTCCACCGGACGCCAACTGCCTCCTCTCCGTCATGGACCACTGCCTGCGCAGCCGCCATTACGTCAACGTCGTCATCGCCGGCAAACATCCCGCCCCGCAATGGCTGGACATGGACGCCGCTGTCAAACATTGCGCCGAGGGCATCGGCATCTGGCAATGGGCCAGCAACGACCAGGACGCCTCGCCCGATGTCGTCATGGCCTGCTGCGGCGACGTGCCCACCCTCGAAACGCTGGCGGCCGTCTCCATCCTGCGCGAGCGCCTGCCCGCGCTGAAAATCCGCGTCGTCAACGTGGTGGACCTCATGAAGCTCCAGCCCCAAACCGAGCATCCGCACGGCTTGAGCGACATGGATTTCGACGAACTGTTCACCCGCGACAAGCCGGTCATCTTCGCCTTCCACGCCTACCCGTGGCTGATCCACCGCCTGACCTACCGCCGCGCCAACCACCGCAACATCCACGTCCGCGGCTACAAGGAAGAAGGCACCATCACCACCGCTTTTGACATGACCGTTCTCAACGACTTGGATCGCTTCCACCTAGTAATGGACACCATAGACCGCCTGCCGCAGACCGGCGACAAAGGCATCTACCTCAAGCAACAACTCAAAGACAAGCTCATCGAGCACAAACAATACATCTGCAAAAACGGCCAGGACCTCCCCGAAATCCGCAACTGGAAATGGCCCGCTCCCCGATGATTGATTGCAGCGGCGGTCTATGACCGCCGGTGTTTGAGGATTTCGATTGGCGGCGGTCATAGACCGCCGCTACAGAGAGGAACTCCGGGTAATCGGGCCAACGCTGGGCTGAATGATACAATCCCTTTGGGATTGAAGGACAGGCCGTTGCACCAGGTTGCAAGCCCCGTTCAGGGTGAAGGGGTCAGGCCCGGAAAGCTGAATACGGGCTTGACCCCTGCAACAGCAATGGATTTGATGAAAAAGAAGATAGAGACGGCAGGCCATGAAACTGCCGCGTCATGATCAAGAATCCTGCAAACATTCCTGCAAGCAAGGGGCAATTTTGGCCGGGTTCCGGGGGCAAGTTTTGCCGCCGGCGACGGGTTGGGAATCCGCAAGTCCCTGCAAGGCAACGGTTTTTGGCCGTGGCACAGTCGTTGCTCAGCAGGGGTTCGTGAATGTCAGTCTATTCCAGGCAGGCGCCGCGCTCAACGCCAACAGCCGTTGGCAGGAGGTCATTGCGGAGAACCTGGCGTCCGGCGCGCTGCCCGGCTACAAGAAACAGCAGTTGTCCCTCGCCGCCGTGCAGGCGGGACTGATGCCGGGCGGGTTGAGCGGGAGCCGATCCGCGCAGATGTTCGTCCTTCCCAAGGGCACCACCACCACCAATTTTACGGGCGGGGAACTCAAACCGACCGGCGTCCCCACCGATGTGGCCATTGAGGGCAAGGGCTTTTTTGAAGTGCAACTGCCCGGCGGGACGACCGGCTATACGCGGGACGGGGAATTCCAGATGAATCCCCAGGGCGAATTGTCCACCAAGGAGGGTTATCCCGTGCTGGGCCAGGGCGGCCCCATTCAACTCAATCCCCGCGACTCGACGCCGATCAGCATCTCCGCCGCGGGCGACGTCACCCAGGGCGCCACCTCCAAGGGCAAACTGGCCGTGGCCGAGTTCAACAAGCCGGAACTGCTGACCCAGATCAGCGCCAGCTATTACGCGGCCCAAAGTCCCGGCCTCCAGTCCCAGCCGTCCACTTCCAAAGTGCGCCAGGGCTATCTGGAATCCTCCAACAGCTCGACGGTGCTGGAAATGGCCGGGATGATGACCGCAATGCGCGGATTCGAGGCCAACCAGCGCGTCATCCAAATTCAGGATGATCGTTTGGGCAGAACCATCGCGGACCTGGGCAACCCAAGCTGACTTGATTTATGGTGCGCTCCCTTTATTCATCCGCGTCGGGCATGGAAGCCCAGCAAGCCAACCTGGACGTCATCGCCAACAACCTGGCGAACGTCAATACTACCGGGTTCAAGCGCAGCAAGATTGAGTTCCAGGACCTCCTCTACGAAACCACCCGCTCGGCGGGCGCCGAGCAGGGCAGCGGCACCCAATTGCCCACCGGCCTCCAGGTCGGCCACGGCAGCCGCGTCGTCGCGACCTCGAAGGTCTTTACCGAAGGCGAACTGACCCAGACGGGCGAACAACTGGATCTGGCGATCAACGGCGATGGTTTCTTCCAGGTGCAAAGGCCCGACGGCACGCTGGCTTACACGCGGGACGGCGCCCTGAAACGATCTTCCACCGGGCAAGTGACCACGAGCGACGGATTGCCCTTGCAGGGCGGCTTTCAACCCATTGCCGCCGGGACCACCAGCATCACCATTTCCTCCAGCGGCGAAGTGACCGCAACCTCCTCCAGCGGGAGCCAGAATTTCCAGGTGCAATTGGTGCGGTTCACCAACCCGGCGGGCCTGAACTCCGTTGGCGGCAATTTATACACCGAAAGCCTGGCCTCCGGCACGCCGGAAACCGGGACGCCGGGTGAGAACGGATACGGCACCCTCCAACAAGGCTACCTGGAAATGTCCAACGTCAAAGTCGTCCAGGAAATGGTCAACATGATCGTCGCCCAGCGCGCCTACGAGGTCAACTCCAAGTCCGTCCAATCCGCCGACGAGATGATGCAGGAGAGCAACAACTTGCGGCGCTGACCGGTATGAAGACGTTGACCCGCCTCTTAATTCCTCCCTGTCTGGCGCTGGCCGCCGCGCTTTCCGCCCGGCCCGCCCTGGCGAACGACATTCCGCCACTGCCGCGTTTGCAGAGCGCCCCCATATCGGCCCCCGCCACATTGCTCTTTGGTCCCCCCGCCGATCTGGCCGTCCCGCCCGCAGGCTCCTGGCAGTTGCCAGCCGAGGCGCGGGTGGACAGTTCCGGCATCTTCCTCAATCAGATCGTGAACGCAACCCCGCCTGTGGCCCTCCCACACATCCGTTTGGCCCCGGCTCCGCCCCTGGGCCAAACGATCACTTTTTCCCGCGACCAGGTCATCGCCCTGGCCCGCACCAACCTGCCCGGCATCAACGCCGCCAACTGCACCGGCCCCGCCCGCGTCCGCGTCTCGCGCCGCCTCCGCCCGTTGGACGAACAGGAACTGACCGGCCTCCTCGCCGCCGCCCTTCAGCGCGATTACGTCAAAGACCAGGGCGAATTGGAACTGCATTTCGCCAGCCCGTGGACGACGGCGATGGTCCCCGACGAACCGCTCTCCGTTACCATCACGCAAATGCCTTCCACTGGCGTCAATCCTAATTTCCTGGCCGGGTTTGATTTGTGGAACGGCCGCGAGCGGGCCGGCCACTGGCAGGCGGTCTTGCAGGCCCGGATTTGGCGGCAAATCCCGGTGGCCCATTCCCCCATCGCCCGCGGCGAATTGCTGCGGGACGCCGACCTGACGCTGGAGCGGCGGGACGCTCTGACGCTGCGCGACGTGGTGCTGCAAATATCGCCGGACGACAACTCGCTGGCTCTGGTGGAGAATGTCGCGGCCGGCCTGCCGGTCCCCAACCGCGCCGTGCGCCCGCGCCCGGCTGTCAAGCGCGGCCAATTGGTGGACGGGATTTTCGAGGAGGGCAGCCTGACCATTTCGCTCAAGGTGGAAATCCTCGAAGACGGTTTGCTTGGACAAACCGTCCGGGTGCGAAATCCGAAAACCAGGCGCGAATTAACCGGAAAGGTGCAAAATGAAGAAACTGTCCGCATTACACTTTGACCCCGCCCACCTCATCGCCCTGCTGATCGCTTTTCAGGTGACCAGCGCCGCGGCCGATTCCCTTTGGAAAGCCGACACCTCGCCCAGTTCCATATTCGCCGACAAAAAAGCGCGGCGCGTGGGCGACATCGTGACCATCGTCGTCCAGCAAAACACCGGCGCGACCCGCAACAACAACACCACCACCGCCAAGCAGACGTCCGTGGACGCCAGCATCGCCAGCTTCCTTTACGGCCCCGCCGCCAGCGGAATGCTGACCAAGGGCGGGACCTACCCGGCGATGAATTTCTCCGACAAGAACACCTATTCCGGCGGCGGCCAGATCAACAACGCAGAGACCATCACCGACCAAATCGCCGTCCGCGTGATTGATGTCCTGCCCAACGCCAACCTCGTCATCGAAGGCCGCCGCCACACCGCCTTCTCCGGCGAAAAACAGGATGCCATCCTGCGCGGGACCATCCGCTACGACGACATTCTCGCCAACAACACCATCTATAGCTACAACGTCGCCGACGCTTCCATCCAGTTCGTCTCCCACGGCACCATCACCGACAGCCAGAACAAAGGCTGGTTCAACCGGATTTGGGACAAGATCAACCCGTTCTGAGGTTTGACATGCGCCGCGCTTCCTGTTTCCACATCTTGCTCCTGGGCGCCTGGCTCGCCGCGGCCGCCTCCGCCTCCGCCGCCGGTTCGCGCATCAAGGACATCGCCATGATCTCCGGCGCACGCGACAACCAGTTGTCCGGCTTCGGACTGGTCACCGGCCTGGCCGGCGACGGCGACAAAAATCCGGTGGACACCATCCAAGCCATTGCCAACCTCCTGCAACGCTACGGGCTGACCGTGCCGGCTTCCACCCTCTCCGCCAAGAATGTCGCGGTGGTGATGGTGACAGCGGACATCCCCGCCTTTGCAAAACCCGGCAGCCGGCTGGACATCGTGGTTTCTTCCATGGGCGACGCCAAGAGCCTGCAAGGCGGCGTCTTGATTCAAACCCCGTTGTACGGCGCCGACGGCAATGTGTACGCGGTGGGCCAGGGAACGCTCTCCATAGGCGGGCTTGCGGCGGGCGCGGACGGCGCCGGCGGCGCCACCGTGCAGAAGAACCACCCCACCGTCGGGACCATCATCAACGGCGCGCTGGTCGAGAAGGAAATCCCCGCCACCATCATCAACGACCATCATTTGGAACTGGTCTTGCGCGACCCCGATTTCACTTCCGCCGCCCGCATGGCCGCCGCCGTCAATGTGAAGTTTCCCGATTCCTCGGTCGCCCTGGATGCCACCTCCGTGCAAGTGCGGATGCCCGACAATTGGGGCGGCTCCCCCATTGATTTCATAGCGCAGTTGGAGATGTTGGAAGTGACGCCGGACGTGCCGGCCCGCATTGTCATCAACGAGCGCACCGGCACCATCGTGGCCACGACGCGCATTCACATCTCCAGTTGCGCCGTCGCCCACGGCAACGTCACCATCAGCGTTGCCTCCACCCAGGATGTCTCCCAGCCCAATGCTCAAAGCCATACCGGCACCACCGCCGTCACCACCCGCACCGACGCCAGTATCAAGGAAGACAAGGGGAGCCTGATGGCTCTGCCCGAACTGCCGACCGTGGAAAAGGTCGCCGCCGCCCTCAATTCCCTCGGCGTCACGCCCCGCGACATGATGTCCATGTTCGAAGCCATGAAAGAAGCCGGGGCCTTGCAGGCGGAATTGATCCTTCGCTGACATGAACCCCCTGTCACTCCAACCGCAAATCAAGGCCGCCGACGTGCCGCTCAACGAACTGGCCGCCAACCCCCACATTCCCGACTCGGAAAAAGTGGCGGAAGTTTCCCGCCAATTTGAAGCCGTCCTCCTCCGCCAGATTCTCCAGGAAACCCGCAAGTCCTCCGTCTCCCCGTCTTCCACTGCGGACGCCTCGGTCTCCGGCATTTATGACGACATGATCAACAACCAACTGGCCGACAGCATCAGCCGCTCCGGCTCGTTTGGACTTGCCCGGAGTTTGCAGCGCGAACTGGCCCATCAGGTGCTGCCCAACGCCTCCCCGGCGCCTCCCGTTCTCACGCCGCTGGCCGTTCCATTGAGCAAGAATCAAGCAGATAATCCATGAAAGACAACACCGACAGTATCGAACCGCTCATCAACGCCCTGCGCGAGGAATTGCAGCACTATGGCGAAATGCTCGCCCTCCTGGACCGTCAGCAGGAACAGGTCAAGGCCCGCTCCGCCTCCGAAATCTTCCAGTCCATCAGCCTCATTCAAGCCCAGGCCGCCGCCATCCAGGACGCCCGCCAACATCGCGAGAAATGCCGCGCCGCCGCCGCGCTCGCCTGCCGCCGGACGCCCAACGCGCCCTTCGCCGATTTGATCCCCCTCCTGCCTCCCGATTACCGCCCGCTCCTGCGGGCGCTGGTGGATGAAAACAACCATTTGCTGGGACGCGTCCGCCATCGGGCGCGGCAAAACCACGTCCTCTTGCGCCGCTCGGTGGAATTGATGCAGGAATTGTTGCGCACACTCTTTCCCGCGCGCCAAACCTCCGTCTATAACGGCAACGGCCACAAGCGCGGCCAGCTCCTCAACCCCCGCCCGCTTTACAACGCCGTGGGCTGACAAGAACTTATGCTCGGACTCTTTGGCACGCTCAATTTGGCCGCCACCTCCCTTGCCACGCAGCAGGAGTCCATGGCCGTCGCCGGACAGAACATGGCCAACGCCAACAATCCGGCCTACGCCGTCGAGCAGGCCGTCGTCCAAACCTCCGCGCCGATTGAAACGATGGCCGGCGAGGAAGGCACCGGCGCCAATATCGTCTCCATCTCCGAAGTGCGCGACGCCCTGCTGGACAGCCAAATCCAATCCGAGAACAGCGCTGTCGCCTCCTACACCGCCCAGCAATCCGCCCTCCAAAATGCCGAGGCCTACCTGGGCGAACAACTCACCAACACCTCCGGCGCCTCCGCCGCCGCCACCAACGGCCTCGCCGCCAAGCTCTCCAATCTTTTCAATTCCTTTTCCAGCATCACCACCGGCGCGGGCGACCCGGCCACTGTCGTGCAAAGCGCGCAGGAGGTGACCAACCAGTTCAATCAGGTCTCCGCCAATCTCTCCCAGGTCCAGGCCAATTTAAACACCTCCATCCAAAACGACGTCGCCTCCGCCAACCAGGACTTGAGCCAGATCGCCACCCTCAACCGGCAGATCGTCCTGGCCCAGGCCGGCGGCGGCACGGCCAACGATTTGGTGGATCAGCGCCAGCAAACCATCGAGAACCTCGCCGGCCTGGCCGACATTTCCACCGCCGCGCAGTCCGATGGCAGCGTCAACATCAGCATCGGCGGCGTGGCGATGGTGACGGGCGACAATGCTATTGACAGCATGCAAACTTATGACGCCGGCGGCGGCCAACTCCTCATCCAGGACGCCAATTCCGCCGCGCCCCTGGCCGTGACGGGCGGGAGCATCGGCGGCAGCATGACCGTCCGCGACGGCGCGCTGTCAAGCCTGCAAACCGGCCTCGACACGCTGGCCTCGCAACTGATCACACAAGTCAATAATATTTACACCGGCGGCTACGATCCCAACGGCGGCACCGGTCGGCTTTTCTTCACCGGCGGCAACGCCGCCAACATCGCCGTCAACAGCGCCCTGGTTGCCGATCCCTCCCAATTCCAGGCCAGCAGCACCCCCGGGGCCGACGGCGACACACAGATCGCGCTTGCCCTGGCGAATCTGGCCGCGCAAGACAACCCCGATCTCGGCAACCAGTCTCTAACCCAGAGCTACGCCCAGACCGTCTCCAGCCTGGGCGACGCCGTTGATACGGCGACTGATAATCTCAACACCAGCCAGGCCATCAGCACCACCCTGACCAACCAGCGCAGTTCGGAAAGCGGGGTGTCCATTGACCAGGAAATGACCGATCTGATGCAGTTCCAAAAGGCCTACGAGGCCTCCGCCCAACTGGTCACCACCTTGAACGCCATGATGGAGACCGCCATTGACATGAAAACCACTTAAGTAATACTGCCAACCCCATCCAATCCCTATGCGCATATCCAGCAGTTTGCTCACCGACAATCTCCTCTCCCAGATGAATCAACTGCAAGGCCAGCAGATTCAACTGCAAAACCAGGTCACCACCGGTTTGAAAGTCTCTCTGCCGGAGGACGACCCCGCCGCCATGAACCAGGTCCTCGACCTCCAGTCCCAGGCCGCCGCCAACACTCAATACCAAAGCAACATCACCCAGCTTCAGAGCACCGCCGCCACCGCCGCCAACGCCATGAACAGCCTGCAAACCATCACCGAACAGGCCGGCGAAATCGCCACCGAGGCCGGCGGCGTCAACTCCTCCTCCCAACTGGCCGCCTACGCCACCCAGGTCGCCAGCTTGATTCAGGAAGCCCTTCAAGCCGCCAACACCCAGAACGCGCAGGGCAATTACATCTTCGGCGGCACCATTGACAACAAGCCGCCCTTCTCCGCCGCCACCGATGCCAATGGCAACGTCACCGCCGTCTCTTACAAGGGCAACACCGATCAATCCCAAACCCCCATCGGCCCGGGGCAGACCGTTTCGGCCCAGGTTCCCGGCGAAAACACCGCCGGCAACGGTCCCGCCGGACTGCTGGCCGACACCGGGTCCGGCGCGGATTTGTTCCGCGACTTGATTTCCCTCCAACAAAACCTGGCCTCCGGCAACACCGCCGCCATCGCCTCCACCGACAGCCCCAACTTGACTGCGGATGAAAACAACATCGTTGCCGGCATCGCCGCCAATGGCGTCCTTCAATCCACCCTCGAGAGCGCCGGCGCCGCCGCCACCCAACTTTCCACCGGCATTACCACCCAGACCTCCAATCTCACCAGCGCCGACCTGGCCACCAGCCTGACGCAACTGGACCAGACCCAGACCGCCTATCAAGCCGCCATGCAAAGCGGCGTGATGATCATGAACCTCTCCATCCTGGATTTCATCCAATAGCCACGAGTCACTCCACCTTGTAGGTGCAGCGCTTTTGGACCCAAGCCAGGTCACCCGAATCGGGGTCGGCTGGAAAAATAGGTTTGTTGGTGTTCTCCAGAACATTCCTGTCAGTCCACTCTCGGATCTGCTCGTGACCGTCGGCGAAGGATATGCTGCAGGAGTTGACATGGTACCAGGCTGGAGCGTCCAGCCAATTGGCGTTGCCGGGGTCCTGCACCCAATAGCCGTCGTTGATGGTGCCGGGATTCTCTTCTATGAACACCAAGGCCATGCTCCCGGACAGAGTGCCTATGTCCGACATCCTGACAAAGTTGAACGCTTCAGTATCCCCGCCCCAGGGAGGGTGGCCGCCCATCCAACTGTTCATGGAATAGCTGCGGATGGTCGGGATGCCACCGGCGCCCAATTTAGGATCCATCGGGCATTTGTAGCATTTGGCATTGCCCACATACGAATAGAGCAGCCCGTGCGTGATCCAGTCGGGGCTGGTTTCGGGGTAGGCGTTCGTCTCGTTGTTCACGTCACCCAGAACCCAAACGGCATCGGGTCCGCCGGGCTGGCAGTCCTCGTCGGTCGGATTGGCGGCAAAACCCGGGGACGCATTCTCCATATTCAGGGCCAGCTTGTCAGCGTTGTCCCCGGCGTAACTCGCCCAGGCTAAGGTAAGCTCGTGGAGATTGCTTAAGCATCTGATTCCCTGGGCTTTGAGTTTGCTTTTGCCCAGCACAGGCAGCAACAAAGCCGCCAAAATGGCAATGATCAAGATCACCACCAGAAGTTCAATCAGCGTGAAAGCCTCCGTTTGCCGTGACGGTTGGCTCTTTGGAGACAGCAAATCGAATCTGTCAAGTTTCATATATGGCTTGCCTTTGTTAAGCGTCAATCGGTGCTGATGGCTCGAAGTTACACCGGCAGCCCCTCTGTTGTCCAGCACAAACCTCTTCCCGCGCTGGCACAGGGAGGAGGACAAAAACCTCCGCCTTCGCACCCTTGCAAATCAAACCCGGAGAGGCGCGGGATCAAATCGGCGCATGGTGACCTCGGCCAGGTCAATGTTCCCCGGCTGGCGCAGGAGGAAAACCACCATCCGGGCGATGTCCCGCGGCAGGATCATCGGCTGGCCTTCCAGCCGCCGGCCAAGCTGCGTTCCGTGGATCAGACCGGTGGCCACGCCGCCGGGGCAGAGGGTGTGAACATGGATGTTGTGCGGCTTGACTTCCATTGCCAGACATCGGGCGAACCCGGGCATTGTGCGAAAGACGGGCGGGCGAGTCCTGCCGAGCGCCAGACCCGCGCCCCAAGAACCCGCGCTCGTCAGGCACGTGCCGCTGCACTCCCTGTGCCACGCCGGACGCTCCGCAGCGGGAAGAAATGAGTGGCGGGGTTTTGGGGTCATTTCGCTACGCGACATTATGGGCAAATCGGCCATTGTGCGCCCGGAATCCCACGCAAAATGGCCGACATGCCAGCGATTGCCCGGCCAAGAACCCGCCAGAAGAGAAGAGGGTGAGCAAGTCGAGCACTATTTACGCAAACAGCAGCGACAAACGGGACACATGGACACGTATTTGTCGGCTAAAGGATTTCCACATGATGGGCAGACGTATTTTCGGGCAATCATACTGCCCCAAAAGATCAAAGCCAAGCCGATAAAGATGGGGAAAATGAGCCAGAATCCGCAGATGATTAGGACCAAGCCGACGGTTTGAAGGAAGCAGCCAGCCCCAACAAACTCGCCTCTCTTTTGAATTCGTTGGACGAAAATTTCGGGGTTTGGCGGCGGCGGGTTGAATGCAATGGGCGGAGGGGGAGCAACAGGAGGGATAGCTTGAGGGATGGACGGTGGAGGGGGCGGGCTTTCGGCAGCCAAAATCCGCGAGCCACAGGAGGGGCAATCTATAGATTGGCCGAAAAGCTCGTTTGGACACTCAATATGCTGGCCGCATGAACCGCATTGCATTTTGAAGGTGGCGCTCATTTTGGGGGCGTTTCCGAAGGAGGAGGAATTGGCCGGCTGGCGATGTATTTTTCAACGGTCGTATCGGCGTTGAAAGTGTTTTTGTAAAGATATGCGCCGGCGCGGAGGGCAACGACTTGGAGAGGGTCTCCGTCAACTATATCGTTTACGTTGCCAAGTTTGATGTAGACTGTTTTCCCTGTAACCGACTCGGTTATCACGGAAGTTGCATGTCCGTTCTCATAGTGGGTGGTTTCCAACTGCTCATCCCTGGAAAGCAGTACGGCATTTTCAGTATGAAGGACTTGGAGAACGGTGCCTTGGATATGCACCAAATCGGAAACTGGGACTTCCTTTGAGTCAACAATTCGAAAATCGGCTCGGTGTTTTGCTTCGGCTGCCGCGACTGCGGCGGCATCAGCCTGCTTTTTTAGATCAGCTTTTTGTCGCGCGAGAGCGGCGGCATCATAATGACACCGGGCCTGCACATCGGGCGGCAAATCGGACAGCTTGAACTTCCCGCCACCGCCGCCGACGCGCTGCCAAACATAAGCGTAAGTCGAATCAAACCAACCAACATAGGCGTTGGTTAGGGTTTGGCCGTTCACCTTAACGACAGGAAAGTCGTTGGTATCAGCCGCGACGGCGGCGACGGCGGCGGAGGCTGCGGCGGAGGCGTACGCCGCGCTTGCTGCTGCTGCGGCGGCGGCGGCGGCTTTGGCAGCAGCGGCTTTGGCAGCAGCGGCTTTGGCACCAGGGCCTCGCTGCGGCGGAGGCTGCCCTGCCGCTCCCGCGCCGCCGACAAAGCCGCCCATGTTGGCAAGGCTGTCTTGCGCGGATGCGGGGGAGCAGACGGCCAGGGCGATGATTGAGAGAACACCGAACATTTTGAATTTCATGGTTTTATCCTCAGCGCGCCCGGACGCAGAGAATGAAAAAGGGCGTGATTACTCACGCCCCAGAAGAGGCACGGACATGCCCACACAGGAGCGCTTTCGGCACGCCCGATGCGGGCGTGCTTTCAAGCGACCATCCTGTGTTGAAATTGTCCGTTTCCTTCTGGACGGCGGCCAAAGCTCGCAAATTAGATTTTGATCAGAGTTAAATTCTCATTCGTTTTATTGCGGAACAAAGGGAATCAAACACAAACGGCAAAAAGGCGCAAGCCGATTCGCACGCAAGGGCGAGGCAGCGCGGGCCGGGAGGGGAGAAGCCATGAACGAAGAAAGGCCGCTTTTAGGGTTTCGCATTGCTCTCCCGGTCACCCACTCGCGCCGGGGCGAAGTCAGGCGGCGCTCATGTCGCTTGAGCGAAGCGACGCACGCATTTTCAAAACAATTCCCACGCGGGGCGGAGATTCATAAAGCACTTTTCCAAAAATTCAAATCCCTCATGTGCAATAATTCACCAAACCGCAGGCATCCGGGATGAAAAGATCATGGCAGGAAAGAGCAACGTGAAGCGGGCGGGCGAGTCCGCCGCGCACATGGTAAAAAGAACAGGGAAGAACGGCGCGCAGGAGAGGAAGGAATCAGCGTTAGAATGCTGGCGAAAACATCCCCATACATGGGCAAACATCCTTGAATATGTTATTACCAGCGGTTATTACTTTAGACCCTATTTACGTAAGTCGTTGATAATCAACATGGCGACCCTAAGGGGAGTCGAACCCCTGCTACCGCCGTGAAAGGGCGATGTCCTAACCACTAGACGATAGGGTCACCGAAAAGTGGTGCAATATACTCCATCCCCGCCCCTTGTCACGCCCATTTTTCCTTTCTTTGCTCCGCGTCCAAAAGTCGCGCTTTTCAGGATGGGTCATCCGTGGCATTGTTGGGGATGATGTGCGACTTTGTTCTCGAATTTGAAAGGTTATGACAACCAGCCCACTTGCGGGAAAACCAGCGGAGCCGGGTTCTCTGGTCAATGTGCCCCGGCTTGTCACGGCTTACTTTGCCGCCGCGCCCGATCCCGCCGCGCCCGGTCAGCGGGTCGCGTTTGGCACCTCGGGCCATCGCGGCACGGCCTTCAACGGGAGTTTCAATGAGGATCACATCCTGGCGATCACGCAGGCGATCTGCCTCTATCGGAAACGGCAGGGAACCGATGGCCCGCTGTTTCTGGGCATTGACACTCACGCCCTCTCGGTCCCGGCCGCCGCCACCGCCCTGGAAGTCCTTGCCGCAAATGAAGTCCAGGTCATGATCGCCGCCGGCGATGATTATACGCCCACCCCCGTCATTTCTCACGCGATCCTGACTTTCAATCGCGGCAGAAAGTCCGGCCTGGCCGACGGCGTTGTCGTCACCCCCTCGCACAATCCGCCGCAGGATGGCGGCTTCAAATATAATCCAACCAACGGCGGCCCGGCGGACACGGTGGCCACCGGGTGGATCGAGAAGAAGGCCAACGAGCTGCTGGAATCCGGCCCGGCAGGTGTCAAGCGCATTCCTCTGGCCCGGGCGCTCGCCGCCTCCACGACGCGCCGCCACGACTATCTCGCCGGCTACATTGCCGATCTGGCCAATGTGGTTGACCTGGACGCCATCCGCGGCGCGCGGCTTCGCCTGGGGGTGGACCCCCTCGGCGGGGCCGGCATCCATTATTGGGGGCGCATCGCCGGGCGCTATGGTTTGAATCTCACTGTGGTCAACGAAGAGGTGGATCCCACCTTCCGTTTCATGACCGCGGATTGGGATGGCCAGATTCGGATGGACCCTTCCTCCGCATACGCCATGCGGCGCTTGATCGGCATGAAGGACCGCTTTGACCTTGCCTTCGCCTGCGACCCGGACCATGACCGCCACGGCATCGTCACCAAGAGCAACGGTCTTCTGCCGCCCAATCATTACCTCTGCGCGATGATTTTCTATCTTTTCCAAAACCGGCCCCGGTGGCCCGGGGCAGCGGCGGTCGGCAAGACGGTGGTGAGCAGCCAGATGATTGACAGGATAACGGCCAAACTGGGCCGCAAACTCTGCGAAGTGCCGGTCGGCTTCAAGTGGTTCGTGGACGGTTTGCTGGACGGCTCGCTGGGCTTTGGCGGCGAGGAGAGCGCCGGCGCCACCTTCGCCCGCCGGGACGGCGCGGTTTGGACGACGGACAAGGATGGCATGGTCCCGGCTTTGCTGGCGGCGGAGATCACCGCCCGGATGGGACGCGATCCGGGCGAAATTTACCAGGAACTGACGCGCGAGCTGGGAACGCCCGTCTATGACCGCGTGGAGGCGCCCGCCACGCCGGAGCAAAAGGAATTGCTCGCCAAACTTTCCCCGCGTCAAGTCAAAATTTCCGAATTGGCGGGCGAAAAAATCCTGGCCGTCCTCACCCGCGCCCCTGGCAACGGCGCTCCCATTGGCGGATTGAAAGTGTCGGCCGCCGGCGGATGGTTCGCGGCGCGTCCGTCCGGCACCGAGAATATCTACAAGATTTACGCGGAGAGCTTCCAGGGAGCGGACCATCTGCGCCGCATCCAGGAGGAGGCGCAGGCGATTGTCAGCGCTGCCCTGGCGGCTGGATGAAACATAGGCTTTGCCAAGCGGGCTGCATGCGGGTATGTTTACCGGCGAAAACGGTTATGGGAATCCTGAGTTTTTCACCACTGAAACGCCCGCCGAAATCCGATTCGTTGGCGGACAAGCAGAGCGAGCGCGACTACCGCCAGTTGCGGATCGGCAAGGTCGGCGTGCGCGGATTGCGTTTCCCCATCCAGGTCCGCGACAAGGAGCGGACGCTTCAGAATACCGTCGCCACCATCGGCATGTTCGTGGATCTGCCGCAGGAATTCAAAGGAACGCACATGAGCCGCTTCATTGAGGTTCTCAACTCGCACGGCAATGTCGTGCATGTGGAGAATATCACCGACATCCTGCGCGCCATGCAGGCGCGGCTGAAATCCTCCGCCGCGCACCTGGAGGTGGAATTCCCTTATTTCCTGGTCAAGAAAGCGCCGGTTTCGGGGATGGAAAGCGTCATGGATTACACGGCGCGGTTCGATGCCACGGCGATGGGCGGGGAGATTGACTTTGTGCTGACGGTGCGGGTGGGAGTGACGACGCTGTGCCCGTGTTCCAAGGCGATCAGCCGGCACGGAGCGCACAACCAGCGGGGATTGGTGACCGTGCAGGTGCGTTCGCGGCACGCGATATGGATTGAGGATTTGATCGCCCTGGTGGAAAGCTCGGCCAGCTCGGAGTTGTACTCGCTGCTGAAACGGCAGGACGAAAAGGCGGTGACGGAACGGGCCTACGAAAACCCGGTGTTCGTGGAGGATTTGGTGCGGAACGTCGCCCTCAAGCTGAACGCGCATCCGGAGGTCACCTGGTACAAGGCGGAGGCGGAGAATTACGAGAGCATCCACAGCCACAACGCCTACGCCTGCATTGAAAGCGGGCAGGGGTGAGAACAGCGGCGGGTCGGAGGGGTGGAGTGTTGGAGTGGTGGATGCCTGCATTGACAGCGGCAGGGCGAAGAACGGCGACGGTCATGGACCGCCGCCACATTTTTCTTAAGAAAAATGTGGCGTTTTTCCCGCTCTTTGCTACAGTCACCCGCCCGCCAAAGGCGGCAGAGCGGCCCGCCGCGCGCGGGCGATTGAAACTTGTTGGATCGTGTGAGAAGTAAAAAACAGAAAATGAAGAAAATTGAAAAGCCGGCCAAGGCGAAAAAAGTCCTGACCTCGGCGACCTCCGCGTCCATCCTGGGCGCGGGCGCCGCCAAGCCCAAAGACAAGAAGGCCAGCCCGGTCAAAGTCAAGGCGGAATGGGTCAAGTATCACCAGCATTTGATGGAATTGCGCGAGCGCCTGCGGGCGCAGATGAGCGGCCTGGCAAAGGAATCGGCCGAGGAGATGACCAGTTACAGCCTGCACATGGCGGATTCGGGGACGGATAATTTTGACCGCGATTTTGCGTTGAGCCTGCTGTCCTCGGACCAGGACGCGATCTACGAGATAGAGGAGGCGCTCAAACGCATCGAGAAAAACACCTATGGCATCTGCGAATTGAGCGGGAAACCGATTCCCAAGACCCGGCTCGACGCCATACCCTGGACCCGCTTTACCGTCGAGGCGCAAAGCCAGCTCGAACGCGAAGGGGCCTTGCGCCAGCGCCGTTTGGGCCAACTGGGCACGGTGGACACCACCGGGACCGTGGATATAGACGAAGAGGAGGAGGCCGAAGAAAAACCCGCCAAAGAGAAGGAATAACATGCCCCGCGAAATCATCACCATTGAATGCACCGAAGCGCGCAAGGAAGGCAAATCCCCTTCCCGCTACACCACCACCCGCAACAA
>Ga0181530_10000272_pt1 | contig 66303 bp, 59 predicted proteins | sample PEATcosm2014_Bin_42_FD_119769 | JGI IMG/M metagenome (GOLD analysis project Ga0181530, IMG submission 119769) | Peatland microbial communities from MTU Mesocosm Facility, Houghton, MI, USA - PEATcosm2014_Bin10_60_metaG | ecosystem: Environmental > Terrestrial > Soil > Wetlands > Peat | place...
CCCCGCCCTCCCCTCCACAAGTGTGTGGAGGGGAGGGAGAAGAAACTCACGATTCGACAGACGTTGGCGCTCTTGTGCGCAAGATGGCAGAAGACGACTCCCTCCCCTCCACTTCGTGGAGGGGAGGGCCGGGGAGAGGAGGAGCGTCCAACGAGAATTCGCACTTGCCGACGAAGGCCCTGACGCTATGTTTTTGGGGTGAATCCAACCGAACGCGCCCGGCAACTCCGCCGCGAACAAACGGATGAAGAGAGGCAGCTTTGGCGAGCCTTGCGAGCCGGACGCTTCGCCGGATTCAAGTTTCGCCGCCAGCATCCCGCCGGAAGGTTCTTTTTGGATTTGTATTGTCCCGCGGCGCGCCTTGCGGTCGAACTGGATGGTTTTCAGCACGGTCTGCCGCACCGCTTGTCATTGGATGCCGCGCGTGAAGCATTTCTGGCCGACCGGGACATTCAGGTATTGCGGTTTTGGAACCATCAATGGCGGAAGAATCGCGATGGCGTTTTGCTGGAAATATGGGAGGCACTGCACCGGCGGACCGGGTGTATCAAAGTGGAGAGACAGGAGCAGAACCAGCGGTTTGCGCCGCCGGAGGCGGATGACTTGATCGGGAAGCCCGTCCAACCGCTTGGCTGGCGCCCTTCTGCGTGAACCTACAGACTCTCCCTCCCCTCCACGAAGTGGAGGGGAGGGTTGGGGAGAGGAGGAGCCTTCTTCTCGTTGCCAAGCCCGTTCAACCAGCAATTTGGGAGCCTCCCCTCCCCGGCCCTCCCCTCCACTTCGTGGAGGGGAGGGGGAAGAAAGTCAGGTTCGACAGGTGCTGGCGCTTTTGGGAGCAGGATGGCGGAAGACGGCTCCCTCCCCTCCACTTCGTGGAGGGGAGGGAGAAGAAAGTCAGGGTTCGACAGGGGCGCGGGGTTTTGTTACAACGCACCACGGTTCACCCGGAAGACATGTCGAAGAAGAACTTTATAGGAGGCATCGGGCCTGTCGTGCAGCGGGAATTGCGCGAAGGGGCGCGGCGGCCCTTTAATTACTGGCTGCGCGTTGGGGCCGGGGCCGCCGGGCTTCTCCTGGTGGTTTATGTCACGCAAATCCAAGCCCGTGAGGTCAAGGAAAGCGAGATGGGCTTGTTTCTCTTCCCACGGCTGCATTTCTTGTTGATGGGATTGATCTGCCTGATGGTGCCGTGCATGACGGCGGATTGCATCGCGCGGGAGAGGAGGGAGGGCACCCTGGGATTGTTATTCTTGACGCCCTTGACGGCGGGAGGGATTGTGGCGGGGAAGGGACTGGCGCAGGCGTTGCGCGCGCTGACGTTGTGGGTCTCGATGTCGCCGGTGCTGACGATTCCATTCGTGATGGGAGGCGTTGGATGGGCCGAGGCCTCCGCCGCTCTGGCGCTGGAATTCTCCGCGCTGGTGCTCTGCCTGGCGGCGGGGTTGCTGGCCTCCACGCTGGTCAAAGGCCGGGGCGCGGCGATGGTGTTGGCGCTGGTTTTGGGAGGAGCCTTGGTCACGGTTTTCTGCTGGCTGGCCATCCTGTTGTTTCTGGCTCAAAATCCACTTGCCGGGCCTCTTGCGAACGGACTCAACATCAATTCGAGGGTCGGATTCAACATTCTGTTGTCCGGCCTGCCGCTGGATAGCAGCCGCGATATTTTGGTGTTAGCTCCTGTCCTTCCCGGCATCGACATCTACCCTGACGAGTACTTGTGGTTCATGAGCATGGCTGTGCCGGCTCCCACAGTCGTGGCTGCGGCAAGCCATCTCTGGAACCTGATTCTGTGGGCAAGCCCGATTCCGGCCTTGCTTCTCTTTGTCCTGGTGCTTCGCTTCGCGGCGTGGAGCATGGCGCGGTCCTGGCAGGACAAAATACCCTCCCCGCGCCAGGAGAGCCTGGTCCGAACCTATTGCACGCCGATCTTTCAACGCTGGTTTGCGCGCAGAACGGGGCGGATGCTGGATCGGAACCCGATTGCCTGGCTGCAACAGTATTCGTGGAAAGCGCGCACGGGCAAATGGTTCCTGTGCCTGGCATTTGTCGTGGCCGCCACCGTGCTGGTATGCGGGAATCACTACAATTACTACGACTTCGGCGCGACCACCGTGCTCTTGTTATTCTTGGCTGTCGCGGCGGGCATGACTTTCGCCGGGATCAACAGTTTCGCGGAGGAAAAGCGCAGCGGCGCGTTGGAGTTGATTTTGGTCACGCCCGTTTCCGTCAACCAAATTATCTTCGGCCGCGTCTTGGGGGTGTGGAGACAGTTTTTTCCGGCGGCGCTGATGCTCGCCCTGTTCGATGCGGCGTGCCTTTGGGTCAGGGGGGATTTGAAATTGGGACTTCTTTCAGCGCCCGGTTTTGTTGAATTCCCTCCCGATTTCTTCACGGAGCGTTTGCTCTTGGTGTGCGGTTTCATAACCCTTCCCGTCTTTGCCCTCTATTTCACGCTGCGCGTCAGGAATTCGATTGTGGCGGCGGGGTTAACCTGGACGGCGCTGCTGCTGCCGTGTCTGTTGGTTATGCCGCTTCTCGGGTTTGTATGGCATCGTCAACAGGTGTTACGTTTCGACGGTTTTTGGCGTCGTCAACCGGAGTCTTATTTCCAGTTCCAAAGGATACCGTTCGACTGGTTGGCCGTGGATTGGAGTTTGGTGAATCTGGCCTTTGCCGTCGCGGCTTTCTTTCTCCTGCGCCGCGCTCTTTCGCGAAGGCTCTTCTCATTCCAAAAATAACCCCGATGTGAAGACGCGCAAGCATATCAACCTCAATGTCTGGCCCGTCGCGCAGCGGGAACTGCGCGAAGGGGCGCGGCGGCCCGTCAACCACCGGCTGCGGTTCTTGAGCGCGGTCGTGGGGACGGTGCTGTTGTGGAGCATCGTTGCCAATTATCAGGGAGCGGTGGAGAGACTGGGCGTTTGGCTGCTGGGCGGCCTGCATGCCGTGGTGCTCGGTCTGATTTTCGTGATCGTGCCCGGCTTGACGGCCGATTGCATCGCGCGGGAGAAACGGGAGGGAACACTGGGGTTGTTATTCTTGACGCCATTGAAAGCGGGCGGGATTGTGGCGGGCAAGGCGCTGGTCAGTCTGCTGCGGGCCTTCACGCTTTGGCTGGCCGTGGTGCCCATCCTGATCATCCCCTTCTTGGCTGGTGGCGTCACTTGGGTTGACGCATTCAGCGCGTTGAGCCTGGAGTTTTGCGCCACGGTGCTCTGCCTGGCAGCGGGTTTGCTCGCCTCGTCGGTGGCAAGGGAGCGCAACACGGCGTTTTTGCTGGCCTACGTGTTCGCAGCCTGCCTGTGCTATCTCTCCAGCCTGCTCGTGGCCCTTGTCATTGCCACCCAGTTTGCCATGTTCTTCAGCGCCGGGGTTTTTATGGGTAGCATTCCTTGGTGGCGATTGAATTGGATAATAAGTCCTTTCTTCACTGGGTGGGATTTGGGGGGATGGAGCATGATATTGACAAGGAATCCCGGCTTGGGCCGAATCTGGAAGCCGCTTTGCTTGGGAAGCATGCTCCTCTCGCTGTTGGTGTTTTATCTGATCGCCCGTTTCGCGGCGCGCAGGATCAATCGTTCCTGGCAGGATAAAGTTCCCTCCGCGCGGCGGGAGAGTCTTCTCAGGCGGTATTGCACGCCGCTGTTCCAACGCCGGTTCCGGCGCAAAATGCAGCGGACGCTGGATTGGAACCCCATCGTCTGGCTGCAACAGTATTCCTGGAAGGCGCGCTTGAGCAAATGGGGCCTCTGCCTGGTTTTTGTGCTGGTTCTGATTGGAGACTTGCGGAACCTCGGAAGTGATGGCAACTATCTGGTACACCGCTGGATGCTGCTGATTCTGGCTGGCATCTACACCTTTGCCGGGGTTAGCAGTTTTTTGGAGGAAAAGCGCAGCGGCGCATTGGAGCTGATCCTGGTGACGCCCATTTCCGTGAACCAATTGATCTTTGGCCGGGTGTGGGGGTTGTGGAAACAGTTCTTTCCCTCGGCTATGATCATGTTGGCCGATTATGCGGTCTGGGTTGTTTACGGCGGTTACATTACCAATGAGGACCAACTGGCACTGTTCATCATTGTCTGCGGCTTTTTGACCCTGCCGGTTTTCGCCACCTATTTTGCGTTGCGCCTGAAGAATTTAATAGTGGCGGCTGTGTTGACCTGGGTTGCCCTGTGGATTCCCTGGTTCTTGGCAGAAGAGGCATTCGAGAATTTCGTTGGGGTTGCGTATGAGCAAGGGATGGGTTTTATGATGATCCTGCCGATGTTTCTCAGCTACCTGGCCTTTGCGCTGCTGGCTCGATCACTCTTGCGGCACAGCTTGTCGCGGCGGATTTATTCATTTTGAAGGGCGCATGACAAAGATATCCACCGGGTCGGCAGGCCGGAGCCGCCGCTCTGCCCTGAATTCTTGGGCGGCGCGGCAGCGCCGCCCTACCGAAGATGTGGAGGTTTCCTGCGCTTTTTGGATTGGCGGGCATTTCTGAATTGACAGGGCGATAGGAGGGGGTATTCTCATTGCGATTCAATCATTTTATGACACCAAAATCATTCAGTCTCCTGAACGCCGGGAAGGCCGCCTTGCTGGCCCTCACGCTCTGCCGGCAAACGGCGTCCGCCGCCGCCGACACGAACCTCAACACCCTCACGCCCGAGGAAAAGGCGGCGGGCTGGCAGCTTCTGTTTAACGGCACCAACTTCGCCGGCTGGCATAATTTCCACAGCACTCAAATTGCGCCCGGCTGGGTGGTCACGAACGGGCTCCTGATTTGCGCGCAGCCGGAAACCGCGGGCGATATTGTGACCAGCGCCCAATACGGCTGGTTCGAACTGCAATTGGATTACAATATCTCCGAGGGCGGCAACAGCGGCGTCCTCTATCATGTCACCGGCGAAAACACGATCCCTCGCATGCCCACCTGGTACACCGGCCCGGAATTCCAACTGCTGGACAACGTGAACGGCCGCGACGCCGAGCCGCGCCAGATGTCCGGCTGGCTCTACGGCTTGTACCAGCCGCCGATTGACCCGAAAACCGGCAAGCCGCTCGACACCACCAAACCGGTCGGCCAGTGGAACCACATCCGCCTGCTGGTCAGCCAGGAGCGATGCGAGCACGACATGAATGGGGTCAAGTACTTTGAATACGTCCTTCACAGCGCCGACTTCAATGCGCGCGTGGCCAAGAGCAAGTTCTCCCAGATGCCGCCCTTTGCCAAATCGGACGTGGGGGCCATCGCCTTGCAGGGCGACCACGGCGCCGTCATGTTCCGCAACATCAAAATCCGGCCCATCACCACCAAATAACTATTTTCACTGTCCGGGCTTGACAAAAATTAGAGCCTATGATTAAATAGTCAGTATGAGGCACGAAGGCAACACGGTCATCGTAGCGGCGGATGGCAATCCGCCGCCATTGTTCCAGGCCGTTGGCGCCGCGTCCCGGCCGCCATCCGTAATGCGTGGGAGGCGGCGTCGAATGGCAGGGCAAGGCTGCCAAGGAACCCGGAAGGGACGGAAGGGACGAATGGGACGAAGCGTTCCTCCAAATCAGTATGGATTCCGATGCCCCCGTCAGACTGTTTTTTTGAGCCTTTTGCGCCTTTATGCGGCAAATTCAGCACAAGTTACGTTCTATCAACAACTTACAACTAAAATCGTGTTTTTCCAATTAAGGCTAATTAAGGTTAATTAAGGTTAATTAAGGCTAATTAAGGTTATCAAAGGCTGTTTTTGCGGAGTCGCATAAGGCAATGAACAACGGAATTCATACTAACCGAATCATGAAACGGACAATTCTCGCCGTTTTCGGCTTGTTGCTGCTGGCGGGGCCAGAGGCGGCGCGCGCCCAATTTACTTACACGACCAATGCCGACGGCGCGACCCCTGCCATCACAGGTTACACCGGTTCGGGCGGGACGGTGGTGATTCCATCGTCCATCAACAGCATGACGGTCACCGGCATTGGCGAAGGGGCGTTCGAGGGCTGCTCGTGCCAGTTTTCCATGCTCACGATTCCCACCAGCGTCACCAGCATCGGGGCTAACGCTTTCGCCGGCTGCCCGGGGCTGACGACCATAAATAATCCCGGTAGCAGCCTCACCAACATTGGCGACGGGGCGTTCTATGGCTGCTCCAACTTGATCGCCTTTATGGACCCATTTTGGAGCCTTGCCAGCATCGGCGACGAGGCGTTCTATGGGTGTGCCACCCTGGGTGGCTTCTCGATTCCCGCGGGGCTTGCCAGCATAGGAGAGGGCGCCTTCTATGGCTGCGCCAGTCTCAACGCCATCGGCACCCTCCCCATTCCCGGCGGCGTCTCCCGCATTGGAGATTACGCATTCTACGACTGTAGCCACTTGGTAAGTGTCACGATCTCCAACGGCGTCGGCAGCGTCGGGAATTATGCCTTTTGTCTCTGCTCCGGCCTGACCAACGTGACTATTCCGGGCACGGTCACCAGCATCGGAGAAGGGGCGTTCGAGGGCTGCGCCGGCCTCTCCAACGTGGCGATTCCCGCCGGCGTCACCAACATCGGAGACCAGGCGTTGGGTGTATGCTCCAACTTGACCGGGATAGCGGTGGATCCGGCAAATTCGTTTTATACCAGTGTGGGTGGCGTGTTGTTCGACGCAAGCCAATCCACGCTGATTCAATATCCGGCCGGCCTGGGCGGCCCTGGCACGAATTACCCGATCCCTGCCAGCGTTACCAGCATCGGCAACGGAGCGTTCCGGGGCTGCGCCAGCCTGACCAACGAGACGATCCCCGCAGGTGTCACCAACATCGGAGACGCCGCGTTCGATGAGTGCATCAACCTCACGGCGATAGCGGTGGATCCGGCAAATGCGTTTTATTGCAGCCCCGGTGGAGTGTTGTTCGACATCAACCAATCTACGCTCATTCAATATCCACCCACTCTGAAAGGAAATTACACGATTCCCGCCACCGTCACCGGCATCGGAGATTATGCGTTCGACGATTGCGCCGGCCTGACCAACGTGACGATTCCCGCCGGCGTGACCAATATCGGCGATTACGCTTTTTACGTCTGCTACACGCTGACCAACGCCGTGCTCCCCGCCGGACTCACCGGCCTCGGGGATTATGCCTTCTTTCTCTGCTCCAGCCTGCCCGGCGTCGCAATCCCAGCGGGCGTCGCCAGCATAGGACAGGACGCCTTCGCTTACTGCTCCAGCCTGACCAACGCCACGATTGCCAACGGCGTCACCAGCATTGGCGATGACGCGTTCGACAACTGCTCCAGCCTGGCCAGCGTGACGATTCCCGGCACCGTCACCAACATCGGGAATTCCGCCTTTTACGACTGCGCCGGTCTGACCAACGCCACGCTCTCAAACGGCGTCGGCACCCTGGGCGCCTGCGCATTCTATTACTGCGCCAGCCTCGCCGGGGTCACGATTCCGGCCAGCGTCACCAGCATCGGCGAGGAGGCGTTTGCTTACTGCTCCAAGCTGACAGCGATCAACGTGGATCCTGCAAATTCGTTTTATAGCAGTTTGAATGGAGTGTTGTTTAACAAGAGTCAATCCGCTCTGGTTGCCTATCCGGGGGGCCTGGGCGGAAGTTACACGATCCCCGCCAGCGTCAACACGCTCGGAGATTACGCGTTCTGCGGCTGCAGCGCCCTGGCCAGCGTGACGATCCCCGCCAGCGTCACCAACCTCGGGAACTATCAGTTTTATGATTGCAGCGGCCTGACCAACGCCATCATTGGCAGCGGCCTTAGCAGCGTCGGGAATAATGCCTTCTATTTCTCCTCCCGCCTGGTCAGGGTGGCAATTGCGGCCAGCGTCACCAACATCGCAAACGCGTTCAATGACAACAGGTTCCTGACCAATATCTTTTTCGGAGGCAACCCTCCCGCGGCCAATTCCGCTTTCGCATATTGGGCGCACTCAAGCACGCTGCCGACGCTGGTCTATTATTTGCCGGGCACGACCGGCTGGGCTTCCACTTACGACAGCTTTACAACCGTCCTGTGGAACCCGCTGATCCAGGCCGGCGCCTCCGGTTTTGGCGTGAAGACCAATCATTTTGGATTCTACATCACTGGCACGCGCAACATCCCCATCGTGGTCGAAGCCTCCACCAATGTGGCCGGCCCCGTTTGGACACCGCTCCAGAGTCTCACGCTCACCAACGGCTCGGTGTTTTTCAGCGAAACCTTCCAGGCCACCAACCCGGCCCGTTACTACCGCATCGGCTCCCAATGAAGGAGACACGCCGCCCTGAATTTGAAGCAATATTCAACTTTAACAAAGACAAGCCAAAATGAAGACTCAGAAAACACCCCCGCTGTGGCTCAATAGAATCGTAGTGGAGGCTCCTCAGGAGCGTCGCCCTACCGCGCCACCGATGGCAGGGCGACGGTTCCAAGGAACCCGGAAGGGACGAAAAGGACGAAAGGGACGCAAGGGACGCATGGCACAAGATTTATCCTCCAATATATTGAGGGTTCCTTGGCACAATGCACAACCTGTGGTGATTGGCGTCTCCCGCGGAGCCGCCTTGACGCAGGGCCTTGCACAGCCTGTCGAGGAATCGGAAGCGACCGCCTTCACCCTCGTTGAACTCGTGGCCGTGATATTCACCCTTGCCGTTCTGGCGGCGCTGGCGCTGCCGTTGCTGGCAAGTCCCTCCGTCAAAGACCAGCAAATCCAGTGCCTGAACAATGTCAAACAGCTCCAAATGGCCTGGACCAGTTACGCCGGGGACGACAATGGCAAGCTGGCGCTGAATACGGCCACCGATTGGGGAGGGTCCCAAACTGGCTTGGAAGCTGAATACCAGCCCGGCCAGGCTGAAGCCAGTTGGGTTCTGGGTTGCGCCACCAACCCCGTTGCCGACTTGATCACGCACGGGCTGATCTATCCGTATGTGGGAAGCATCGCACCCTACAAGTGTCCTGCGGATTTGAAAACCTGCCCGAGTGGAGTGCCGACTCTGCGCAGTTATTCCATCAATGGCTACATGGGTGGCTACTGGGCACCGGAATCGGCAGTGAAGGCAACCGAGTTCACCAACCTGGGGACAATTGCCTCGCACTTTCCGCCTGCCATGGCTTTGGTGGTCATCGAAGAGAACCTCGTCACCATCAACGACGGCTCTTGGGTTCAGGATATCGGCGCCCTCGCGTTGGAACCCAACGGTTACTGGATTGACTCGCCGGCACATCACCATCTCAACGCCTGTAGCATGTGCTTCGCGGACGGCCACTGTCTGATGAGAAAATGGACCGACAAATGGGTTCTGGCGGACACCCCGCAAGACTCGCCTATAGACGGCGACGCTGTTGGCAGGTTTTACGCAGATCCCAATTCCCCCGACAATGCCTGGGTGCTGCCGCGCTGCACCGTCGTGGCTCCTTGATCGGGCGGCAAACAGGATGCCTTTTCATTTTATTCGCTCGACAAGAAGCGTCTCATGGCTTAAACTGATAAAAACTGCCTTTTCCGGAGAATTGCGGCTGCCTTGACGCAAGCCTGCGGCAGGCGGTAACTTGGAGCATGAACAAGCCATCAACATGAGCAGCCGCAAATACGCATGTCCCCATTGCGGACAGAACATGGAATACACCGACGAGTATTCCGGCAGAAAGATGCCCTGCCCGGCGTGCCAGCATCCCATCACCATTCCCGGCCTGGCGCCCGTCATGGCGAGGTCCTCTTTGCGCCTGGCGCGCGACGTTCGGCAGCCGGCGCGGAAGCCCCGGCTCACTTTCCTCGCCATACTCGGCGGCCTGCGGGATTTGATAAACCGGAAAGGGGTTTCGATATTTCTGCTCTCGTTTCTCTGCATCGCCGGCCTATTGCTGGCCTCCTCCCGGCGGCTCCATTACAAGACACCGCCGGATGCCCCCAAAGTGACCGCGGACGAATCCATCCCCGCTGATGCCCCGGACCCTCCCCCCGTTGCCGCCTCGGACTCCGTCCCCGTTGATTCCCCGCCGGCGCCCGCAGCCGCCGCTTCGACCAAACCCAGTCCGGCGGCGCCAGCCGGACAAAGAGGCGCCAGAGGCGGCGGGCAAGGCGCGAGGCAAGGCGGCCGACAAGGCGGCCGGCAAGGCGGCCGGCAAGGCGGCGCGCGCGGCAACACGCCCCAGAAAGCAAAGACGCCAGGCGCAAACAATTAGTGTAGTGTCCCTGAAATGACCAAACATAACCTCTTATATTGTGGCAGCGGCGTCCCGCCGCTGTGGCCGGCGGTTGAGCGGGCAAACAGCGGCGGGACGCCGCTGCCACTTTTATGTATAGCTATTTCAAGGACACGCCACTAGCAGCCGGAGCCAGTCAAGCAAAGGAACCATGAACCCTGGAGCAACAGAACCGCGGCGCGGCTTCACGCTGGTCGAACTGCTGGTGGTCATCGCCATCATCGGGATTCTGGCGGCGATGTTGTTGCCCACGCTTGCCATCGCCAAGGGCAAAACGCAGCAGACAAAGTGTCTGGGCAACCTGAAGCAGCTCGGGTTGGGCATGATGATGTATATAGACGACAATCGCGGCGCGTTCGCGGGCATCGCGTCGGAGCACTTGGGCTTCAATCCCGCGGACTGGATTTATTGGCGGACGAACCCGGCGTTTCCGCCCATTCAGAGCAGTCCCATTGTGGCCCAGTTGGGCAGCGCCAACGCCGCCCTGTTCCGCTGCCCGCTGGATGTCTTTTATGGCGTCCGGCTCACGGGGGATACGACCAACGGCCCGTATCTTTACAGCTACAGCTTGACCGGCTACGGGACGGGCGCTTACGCGGGATTGACAGGGAACGTGAACCGGGGGATGTCTTCGATCTTCACAACCAAGTCGAAGTTTGTTTTCAAACAAAGCTCTGTCAACAAACCCGCGCTCAAAATCATGTTCGCGGAAGAGCCGTCCGGCCCGCGCGACAATCCGACCGGCTCCACTGCCATCAACGACGGACGCTGGATGCCCGGCCAGGATCCATTGACCGACCGGCATCAGGGCCTTGCGAACGTGACCTTTGCCGACGGCCACTCGCAGTCGGTGAAATGGCAGTTTGGCAGCAACATCACCAACTCGCTCCCCGGCTTGTGAGCCTCACAGGCGCGGTTCTCTTCTTAATCTTACTCTTAATCTTACTCTTACTCTTAATCTTAATCTCTATTCTCAATCCCTATGAAAGTCCTTGAATTGATGAATCCCCAGGTTGTCACCGTCGGCCCCAAGACGCCGCTGCGCGAGGTCCTGCAACTGATGCTCCGCTTCCGTCTGAATCACATCCTGGTCGTGGACAGCCAGCAGAAGCTGGCAGGCATTGTCACCTACTCCGATCTCAGCCGCAAGTTGCTCCCCACTGAGAAGGAACTCATGGAACACGAAGAGTACCTCACAACGCCGGATTTGATGGAAGATCGCTTTCAAGAACTCGCCCATGTGCAAGTGGACGAGATCATGACCCGAAACGTCATCACCGTATCCCCCGATCTTGAGGCGCTCCAGGCGGGGGCGACCATGACGGCCCGCCACATCAAGCAACTGCCGGTGGTGCAAAACCATAAGCTCTTGGGAATCATCGGCCATACCGACATTGGCTGGGGCCTGATGAGGCAATATCCCGAATGTATGAAGGGTTGAATTGCGCCGGGTTTCTGCTTACATTCACGGCGGTGTTATGAACTTTCGATTCAATCTCAGCAAGGCCACCGAATCCGCCTGCCTGTTTCTGGAGCGCCAGGGCGGGCAGATGAATATCATGAAGCTGGTGAAGCTTATGTATCTTCTGGACCGCCTTTCCCTTGACCGCCGCAATTCTCCCGTCTGCGGGGGGGATTATCTGTCCATGCGAAACGGCCCGGTGACAAGTGAACTGCTTGACCTCATCAACGCCGGGAGACTGAGAGGCGAATCCGACCGGCGCTGGGAGCAGTGTGTGAGCAACCGCACGAACCATGAAGTGAAGCTGGAGAAGATGCCGGCGCGGGAGCATTTGTCCGATGCCGATGTCGCGTTGTTGGATGAGATTTGGGCGGCACATGGAAACAAAGATCAATGGCAACTGGCGGACTGGTGCCACCACCATTGCAAGGAATGGGTGCCGGTGACAAACGGCTGCGCCCCCATCGCGGTCGAGCAAGTCGGCATTGCGCTTGGCAAAAGCCCCGGGCAAATTAACCGGCTGCGCCAGGAAGCCATCGAGTTGAACCAACTCGACGAAATCTTCGCCGCGGCATGATCCGATTCGGCACCGCGTTGAAAAGCCAGGAACCGCCGTTCCATCGCTGCCTCGTCATTTCCGATCCCCCCGCCAACGGCGGACAGGTAGTTCTGGTGCGCGTGACCACAGATGACGGGACCTGGCCCGACCGCGATTGCATTCTGACGCCGGCCGAGTGGGGCGAGTTGGAGCACGATTCAACTGTGGCCTATTCCACCTGCAAATTTGGCCCGGCGGTCAAATCCTTGGAGGCAGCGATTCAGCGCGGGTTGTTTCAACAGGTATCGTCGCCACCGGCTGCTGTGTTGCTCAAGGTCGTCCGGGCGGGCCGTGCGTCAGCCGGAATGCCGCCTGGGGCGAAGAGGTTGCTGAGACAAGTCTAAATTTCGGCCGCCGTTGCATTCGCGCACCCAGCCGGCTATCGCCGGACGGCGAGTTGGCGGAAGGTGCGCGGGAGGCGCAATGCGGCCCAAAAAACGATCAAGAAATCCACCAGCAGTTGAATGGCCAAACTGACCGTCATCAGCCACTTTTCGAAGTCAATCTCATGCTGCGGGTAACCGGGACCCATGCTGAATGACACATCCGACAGTCTCCCAATCAGCCTCCCAATCACGCCTGTAACCACTGTCCTCACGAGCCAGGGAAGCAACAACACGAGAATCATGCTGCCCAGGATGGCGCGGATGCGGCCTTTGCATTTGAGGCCGAGCCACATCCCGGCCCAGGCCAGCGCGGCGGCATCGGGCGCGAGCAAAAGCGTTCGCGGCCAACAGGAGCGAAGTTGGCCCCGCGACCAGGCGTCGCCGTTGATCTCCATGAGCAACTCCCAAACCAGCACGACTGCGATGGGGGCGGCGAATTGCCTGAGCAGCGCCAGCCATTGGCCACGGATGATCTGGCGCGCGCTTAATGGCGTGGACAAGAGGGTTTCAAACGTGTTGTTGCTCCGGTCCTCGGAAAAACGGCGGGAGGCTTCCGCCGCAATCCAAATTAACAGCGGGATGTGCAGCGTAAAAATCGTCACTGTCACCATGCGTGCGTCGCCCATGTTAATCATCCCGAAATTGAGCACGGCGATCACCCAGATGGCCCAGATGGCCAGGACAAACAGCCAGACGTTCCGCGGGCTGGCCTCTTCGTCCTGCATGGCCAGCCAGAGAAACGGATTGCGCTCCAGCCACGCGCGGCCTTTTGCGGACCTGGCTCTTACGCGGGCGGCTAACTTGAGGCGTGCAAGGCGCGGCTTTTTCTTCACCGCGCTTTCCTCCCACGAGTGAGGAATGTGGTCGCTGGACCGCGCGATCAAAGCCGCCGCCACCAGCCATTGCCACAGCATGGAAAGCCAAAAAGAGAACTCGGGATATGTCCACAATGTGGGGGTATCCATTGTCTGAATAATGCCGTAGCCCGGACTGAACATGAACGTCCTCCAGAGATCATCTCCAGAAATGGAATTAGCATCGAAATAAACCTCGGTCAATAGAATCGGCAGCACGGTGATGGCCAGGAGGATAAGGACGGTGAAGAACATCGCCTTGCGATCATTGCGGCTGTAGGTGGAAACGAAGATGCCGACCGACAGCGAGAAGACCATGGTGGTGAACAGAGCGATTGCCAGTTTCACAAACTGCGCAACGGTGACACCGCCCAGCATCACGGGCAGGCCCATGACCGGCAGAATGGCCACCAGCCCATAAATAGCGTTGACGGAATTGGCGGCCAGCTTCCCGCAGATCACGTCGTAGCCTTTGAGATCGGTGAGGAAGAGCAGGCCCAGCGTCCCTTCCCGTTTTTCGGAACTGACGCAATCGGCGGTGGCGATGACGCCGATGAAGAGGGAAAGGACAAAGGCGGGGATCAACAGATCCCTCATGACCTCTTCGCCAAACCCGCTGTCGCTCTGGTCCATGCCGGAGAAGTTCAGGAACCAGACAAAGACGCCGAGCATCACCAGCACGGCCCAGAACCGCACCCGGTAAGTGGTCCGCCCGCGCGCCGCCACCCGCAATTCCCTTTCCACCACGGGGAGAAAGACCATGGTCAGACGGCTGGCTTTTCCGTTTCCAGGAAGCCGGTCAATTGGCGGATGCGCGTGGGATGGCGCATCTTGCGCAGAGCCTTGGCTTCGATTTGGCGGATGCGCTCGCGGGTGACTTCAAATTGCCGGCCCACTTCCTCCAGCGTGCGCGAGTAGCCGTCGCCCAGGCCGAATCGCAACTCCAGGACCTTCCGCTCCCGCTCGGTCAAGCTCGCCAGCACGTCACCCAGCTTGTCTTTCAGCAGGCTGTAGCTCGTCCGCTCCGACGGGCTTTCGGCCGTCCTGTCTTCGATGAAATCGCCGAAATTGGTGTCCTCGGTCTCGCCCACGGGAGACTGCAGCGAAATGGGCTGCTGCGCCATTCTGAGGACGGCGCGGACGCGGTCCACGGGGATTTGCAGTTCGTCGGCCAGTTCGTCCGGGGACGGCTCGCGACCGAAATCCTGGATCAACTGCTTCTGCACGCGCATGAGCTTGTTGATCGTTTCGATCATGTGGACGGGGATGCGGATGGTGCGGGCCAGGTCGGAGATGGAGCGGGTGATGGCCTGGCGGATCCACCAAGTGGCGTAGGTGGAGAACTTGTAGCCGCGGCGGTATTCAAATTTTTCCACCGCCCGCATCAAGCCCATGTTGCCCTCCTGGATGAGGTCCAGAAAGGAGAGGCCGCGGTTGGTGTATTTCTTGGCTATGGAAATGACCAGACGCAGGTTGGCCTCCACCATTTCGGTTTTGGCCTGGACGGCTTTGAGGGTGAAGTACTGGAGTTGCGCGTAGGCCTTGAGGTATTCCTGGCAGGGCATCCGCACAAATTCCTCCAGTTGCTTGATCTTGAGTTGTTCGGACTGGACGATCTGCTGGTGGGCGGAGGAATCCTTTGGCTCGGCAAAATCGGCGATGATGCGCAGGCTGGCCTGGAACTTGTCGTGGACGTTGTCCGCCACCAGCGCCATTTCTTCGATGACCTTTTGTTTGTAAAAGAACTTGTTGTAAGTGCGCTGAAGTTTCCCGTTCAATTCCCGGAACTGCCGCGCCGTTTTGTCGGGGCTGAAGCCGGGGCCGGCCGACTTTTGCCAGGCGGCGTATTTGTCGCCCACCGTCTGGTCCAACAGGCGGACTTGCCGGAGCAGTTTGCGCAAATCCCGCAGGTGATGCTCGCGCCCTTCGATCTTCTTGTCCACGATGACGCGGTCGAACCGCTCCCTGGACGGCACGGAGATCAATTTTTCCGCCAGGGCGATGTGCTCCTTGCCGGTGAAGCCGAAACTATAAACGATGAGCTTGATTTCGTTTTCCGCCTCCTCGATCCGTTTGGAAATCTCCACCTCTTGCTCGCGGGTCAAAAGGGGCACCTGGCCCATCTGCTTGAGGTACATGCGCACCGGGTCGTCCAATATGTCCAGCCGCATCTTCTCCTCGTCCTCGTCCGGTTCGGGCTGCTTGACGCGGTCCACTTCGGCCTGGTCCACGATCTCGACTTCGAGATTGCGCAATTTGCTGTAAAGCTCGTCCAGTTCGTCGGTGGAAACGACGACATCGGGCAGGGCGTCGTTGATGTCGTTGTAGGTCAGGTAGCCCTGTTCGCGGGCCAGGCGGACCAGTTCCTTGACCTTCTCAGAAAGCTCCACGGCGGCGGCTTGGCCGGCGGCGCGGGCGCGGGCACCCGCCGGGGCATCGGCGGATGAGGCGGCTGATTGGGATGGAGTCGAATTGGCCATGTTGGCGGCGGTTATGTGGCAGTGGCCAAGCCGGGCGAATACGCCGTGGCAAGTGGCAGTCCTCGCCAGAGATTCAGCCTGGTTGGCGGCCGAATTCGCCTTTGGTTTCAGCCTCATCTGTTTCAAGGTTCGTCTCACCGGCACGAAATCAGGATTTAATATGGAGAACCAATGCCGGGTTCGTCAAGTGGCCAAACAAAATTAAATTTCTCAAAAGAACCGCTCTCCCCGGCACTTGGCACAGGGTATGCGTGCATCTGAATTCCTTGAAATCCTGCCCCCGGCCCGCTATCTTGCGGCCCTTGCGGTTTCTGTCATCTTGAACAAATGCAAAAGAATATGAAAGCGGATGTGAAGGAGAAGGCCAAACCGGCGGCGGCGGAAGCGCCGCCCAAACCGGCGGCGGCGGAAGCGCCGCCCGCCCCGGCGGCAGCGAAAGAGCCGCCCATGCCGGCGGCGCCCGGGAAGTTGCCCGTGCCGGTGGCGTTGACCGCCGAGCAAATTGAGGAACTCAAGCAACGCGCCGCCAAGGCGGACGAGAACTGGGACCGCTTCCTGCGCCAGGCGGCCGATTTGGAGAACTACAAAAAGCGCGCCGCCCGCGAACGCCTCGATGCGGTCACTTTCGCCAACGCGGCGCTCCTCCAGAAGCTGATCCCCACCCTCGACGCCTTTGAAATGGCCCTGGCCGCCGTAAAGCCCGATCCCGCAACCCAGTCGCTCCGCGCCGGCATCGTCATGGTTTCCAACCAGCTCAAATCCACCCTCCTCGAAGCCGGGCTGGAGGAAATTGACGCCACCGGCAAGATGTTCGACCCCGCCAGCCACGAAGCCGTCTCCCAGAAGGAAGCCGCCGATGTTCCCGAAGGCCGCGTCGTCCAGCAAATCCGCAAAGGCTATAAATTCCACAACCGCCTCATCCGCCCCGCCAGCGTCATTGTGGCCAAAAAGCCGTCCCGCTGATCCCGCATATATGGCCAAACGCGATTACTACGAAGTCCTCGGCGTGGACCGCAACGCCGACAGCGAGGAAATTAAGAAGGCCTACCGCAAGCTCGCCCTTAAATTCCATCCCGACCGCAATCCCAACGACAAATCCGCCGAGGAGAAGTTCAAGGAGCTGGGCGAGGCCTACGAAGCCCTCAACGACCCCCAGTCCCGCGCCGCTTACGACCGCTTCGGCCATGCCGCTTTCGGCTCCCGCTCCCGCCAGCCCGGCGCCGGCGGCTTCCACGACCCCGCCGACATCTTCCGCGAGGTCTTCGGCGGCGGCAGCATTTTTGAGGACTTGTTCGGCTCGGGCGATCCGGGCGCCTACGGCGGCGGCCAGCACGGCCGCGACCTGCGCTACGACATGGAGATTTCCTTCCTCGAAGCCGCCCAGGGCTGCGAAAAGGAAATCACCCTCAACAAGCTCGCTTCCTGCGAGGCTTGCGGCGGCAGCGGCGCGGAGAAAGGGTCCGGCGCAAAAACCTGCCCCGTCTGCGCCGGCCGCGGCCAGGTCATCTCCTCCCGCGGCATCTTCAGCATCGCCCAGACCTGCCCGCGCTGCGGCGGACACGGACGCATTGTGGACAGGCCCTGCCGCTCCTGCGCCGGCAGCGGCCGGCGCGAACGCTCCGTCAAGATCACCATCCGAATCCCTCCCGGCGTGGACACCGGCGTCCGCCTCCGTTCCGCCGGCAACGGCGAGGCGGGAACCCAGGGCGGCCCTCCCGGCGATCTGCACATTGTCTTGCATGTCCAGCCCCATGAGATTTTTCATCGCGACGGCGACGACCTCCTTTGCGAAGTTCCCATCAGCTTCGCCCAGGCGGCCCTCGGCGCCGAGGTGGAAGTTCCCACCCTCGGCGCGTCCGTCCAGGTCAAAATCCCGCCCGGCACCCAGAGCGGCGCGGTTTTCCGCCTGAAAGGCCGCGGCGTCAAGAACGTCCAGGGTTACGGCCAGGGCGATTTGCTCGCCCGCGTCCAGGTGGAAATCCCCACGAGCCTGAACTCCGAGCAGAAAGCCAAGCTGGAGGAATTCGCCCGCGTGTGCGACGACAGCATGCATCCCATGAGCAAGAGTTTCTTTGACAGAGCCAAACGCCTTTTCCGGTAGGGCGGCGCTGCTGCGCCGCCCAAGAATTCAGGGCGGAGCGGCAGCTCTGCCCTGCCTGGAAGCAGAAGAATTCTGACCTCCACCCTGGTTGAAGGAAACTGAAAATTGGTCATTGAGAATTTGTTAATGGCAATCGAGCGAAAGACGATTGCCAATGACCAATTTCTCAATAACCAATTCTCAATCAACCCTTCCGACGGAATTTGAGATTAAGAGTAAGATTAAGATTAAGATAAGATCGGGATTCATCTTTCACTGTTCACCATTAACATTCAAAAATCGCAATGCACCGCTTCTTCCTGCCCCCCGCTCAATGCCGCCCGCCCCTCCTCGAATTGACCGGGCGCGAAGCCCATCATGCGCGCGATGTCCTCCGCCTTCAGCCCGGCGACCGCGCTGCCGTCCTCGACGGAGCCGGACGCCAATTCCTCTGCGAAGTCCGCGATTGCGGCCGCCATCGCGTCTCGCTGGCCGTGACCGGCGAGACCGCCGCGCCCGCGCCGTCCGCCCGGATCACCCTCATCCAGGCCGTGCCCAGGGGAAAGCTCATGGAGTCAATCATACAAAAGGCCGCCGAACTCGGCGTCGCCCGCGTCGTGCCCCTTCTCTCCGCGCGGGTCGCCCTGCGGCTGGACGCCGCCGGGGCCGCGGACAAGGCGGAGAAATGGCGCCAGTGCGCCATCGAAGCCATCAAACAATGCGGCCAGCCCTGGCTGCCCGATGTGGAAGCGCCGCTCCCCTTGCGCGCCCTGCTGGCCCGGGGCCTCTCCTTCGACCTCGCCCTGGTCGGCTCGCTGCAAGGGGATGGACGCCATCCCCGCGTCTGCTTCCAGGACTACGAAGCGCAACACCGGCGCCGCCCGCAATCCGTCGCCGCGTGGATCGGCCCCGAAGGCGACTTCACCGGGGAAGAACTGGACCTGATTCGCGCCACCGGGGCGCGTCCGATTGATTTGGGTCCGCTGGTTTTGCGCAGCGAGACCGCCGCCCTCTCCGCCCTCGCGGTGATCAACTACGAACTGCGATCTCCGCCCTCTTGCTCTTAATCCTAATCTTAATCTTAATCTCAATCTTTAGTCACTTCCCGTCTCCCACGCCTGTCCAGAGGAACGACTGTAGCGGCGGTCTGTGACCGCCGCTGATCAAAACCCGCAAACAGCGGCGGTCACAGACCGCCGCTACAATCGCGGGATTCATTTTCCCACGCCTGTCCAGAGGAACGACTGCAATTCCGCCAACTGTTTGTCACCCTCCCACAACGTGACGTGCCATGCGACCAGCTCGCCGAACTTTGGATAATCTACCCCTTCAATTTTGAAATCGGTCCAATTGCCGAAAAAGCTGCTCTTCTTGACTGGAATTTCCAGGGTCGTCGTGTGCAGGTTGTTGCCCAGCACCCCGCGCAGTTCGGCGCGCAATTTCGTCCGGCTCCAATCCACTCCGCCGGCCTTCCACTGCACCGTCAACTTAAGCCCCGTCCGCTCGGCCGGATGCCTGCGCAAATACAACTGGTAAGCATCGCGGTCGTACAAACTGGGAGAGAGCGCGGAACGCCCTTCCGAATCCAGAAACTCGGGCAGGGCCTTGATGACTTTTCCTTCCGCCGCGCCGTAGGTTCGCGCCGTCAACGTCAGCAGGCAGAGCATCGTCAGCCAAAAACACAAGCGTCGCATGGCTGGAAAATAGCACCCCGCCCGCCCCGGCGGCAAGCAGGATTCATCAATTGCGGATTGCGGATTGCGGATTGCATGGAAACTCGTAGCGGCTTTCGGCAGAAAGCCGCACTTTGCCTCTTCCATCGCTCGTTTGGACAGGGCTTGCAGCAACCCAGAATAGCGCGACGCTTTGCCAAGACTCCGTTACATAAGAACATGGCGGCGGATTGCCATCCGCAGCTACGCTTGCTGTTCGATCATTCCGCATTTTCTTTGAAGGATTTCGGGGATGGGCGGCGTGTTGTGGGAAAAGAACATGCAAAACGAACCGGTTCATGCTAATCAATCTATGAAAACAGACATTATGTTCCGCCGCGCCCTCTCCGCCCTGGCCTTTGCCGCCGCCCTGGCCCTGCTTCCCGCGCCGGCCCGGGCGCAGAGCAATGCCGCGCCGCAAGGCAGAAGAGGGGCGCCCGGGCTTGACATGGCCCAACCATTCACCAACGGGCAGGCCAAAGCTCAGACCGCCGCGCTGGTTCAATACGATCTTGAGATCGAAGGCAACAGGTTATGGTCAGGAAACCCCACCACCCGATCTTCCAAAGACGCATTCCTCCTCAACATTGTGGATCGTCTGCGCGAGGCGCATCCTGAAGCTAATATCGCGCTGTCGCCCGAATTGAACATGGTGTACGTGGAGAACTTGAAACTTCAGGCCACATCGTTGGGGGATGAATTGGAAGCCCTCCGAGTCGCCAGCGGAGATAAATTCAAATTCAATGCTCGCAAGGCGTCTCTCTCCACGCCGGAGCTTTTTACCATTGAGCCAAGCGATCGGTTCGTGAAAGACCAGCAAGAACACGCGTTTTCCTGGGCACGAGACGTCCAGGTCGAAGTCTTCAATTTCTCCTCTTACTTTGATCGCGTTCGTTTTTCCAAGCCGATGGACGATGACCATTTTCTTAAATTCAGATTGGAACAGATTAGTCAGGCACAGGAGATCATTGAGACGACGCTACAGTCGGTCATGGTGTCACTCCATACTCCTTACGTCGGCCCGGTGCTCGATTACCACTTTCACGCGGGCGCTAATTTGCTGGTTGTCACGGGCGAAAATGAAGAGGACACCATGAACGTCGCCCGAAAAATCATCAACGCCATGATTGAGAAGCCTGACGCGCCACGCGACACGGATGTATCCCTTGAGGTGACCGGGAAGGGCAGCAAGCTGGATCGTTTGTCAAACGGCAACGAGGTAATTTCGTGGCCGGACGGCGCTTCCGGCCAAGTCAGGATCATCCACGCTGACCCCTCGAATCCCGGCTCCCCGGTTATTGGCGGCAGCTTTGGCCCCTTGCCGCCCGACGCCCGACGCCCGAATCCCGGCGGCTCCGCGAACACCAACTCCACCCAAACAAACCGCTAACCCCGAGTGCCCGATACCGCCGCCAACCAATTGCTGCCGCTTCGACTTAACAAGCTGACCCTTGTGGGGAACCCTGCAACCAGCGGCGCTGCGGACACGGCCACCGCGTTGTTGACACGGCGTCTCGCGGCGGGCGAGGAGGAGGCATTCCGCGAGTTTCACCGGCTCTACTTCGACCGCCTCTATCATTTCCTGCTGGCCGTCACGGGCGGGCGGGAAGAGGACGCGCGGGAGGCGTTGCAGGAAACGCTGCTCCGGCTCCTGCGCCGGCGGAAGGTCTTTTCCGAGGAGGAGGTCTTTTGGTGCTGGCTCAAGGCGGTGGCGCGCAACGCCGCGCGCGACGGCCATCGCAAACATCGCCGTTACGTTGCGCTGCTCCAGGCTTTTGCCCTTCGCCGCGCCCGCAATCCGGACGAGCCAGACGGCGGCGACGAGAGCCGCCTCGGCGCGCTTCTGGAGGAGAGCCTGCACGAACTGGAGCCGGCAGACCGCGTGTTGATCGAAAACAAATATCTCGACGGCGAAAGCGTGCGCGAACTATCCGCGCTGGCCGGGTTGAGCGAGAAGGCCGTCGAATCGCGGCTGCTGCGATTGCGGCGGCATCTGCGCGCGCGCATCCTCGCGAAGTTGCAAACGCCATGAAACCCTCCGAACAAGACCGGCTCTTGAGCGAAATCCTGAATGACGGGGAGGCCGCGAATTTCCGCGCCGCCTCGCTGGCGCGCGGGCTGGACTTCCTGCAACGGCGGCGGCGGCGCAAACGGCTGGCTCAAACCGGGGCCGTGCTGCTTTTGAGCGGTCTGCTGATTTTGGGCTTGTTTCTCCATCCGGCCGCCGGGCCGTCTCCCTTGGCGCGGATGATTTCTTGGGCGGCGCGGCAGCGCCGGCCTGCCGAAGATGTGAAGATAAATGTTCAGCACCCTGCGACGCCGCCGGTGGTTCGCGTGGCGGCGGCGCCGGCAACGGACACCGCCAAAGTGAAAATCATCACGGATGAAGAGCTGTTTGCGCTTTTTCCAAATCGCGCCATGGCGTTGATCGGCGCGCCGGGGCATCAGCGGCTTGTTTTCCTGCATCACGGTGTCGCCAGCGAGCAGCCGTGAACGGGCGGGTTGGGCGGGGCGGCTTGGCGCTATCTCTTCAATCCCAAAGGGATTGGATCATTCAGCCCAGGGTTGGCCCGATTCCGAGAGGGCCTACCCTGGGTTGCCTTGTTGTATTTGAATTAGGATTAGGATTAAGATTAGGATTAAGAAACGGCAATGAAGTGAAACGCTCCGAACCAGGCCGGTTTTTTGGGACGACGGCGGCGCGGGCGTGGCCCGGCGCGGCGCTCCTGGCGCTGGCCGCCGCGCTGGTTTATCTGCCGGCCATGCGCGGCGGGTTTATTTGGGACGACGACAGCCTGCTGACGGAGAACCCGGCTGTCAAGACTATTAACGGCCTTTATGCCATCTGGTTCGGGAACTGGCAGATGGATTACATCCCGCTTACCCTTTCCTCGTTTTGGGTGGAGTGGCATCTCTGGGGCATGCATGCGGCGGGATACCACATTGTCAACGTCCTGCTGCACGCCGCCAATGCCGTCCTGCTCTGGCGCGTTCTCAAGCGGCTGGACGTTCCCGGAAGCTGGCTGGCGGCGCTGCTCTTCGCGGTGCATCCGGTCTGCGCGGCGTCGGTGGCGTGGATTGCCGAGCGCAAGAACACCCTCTCGATGTTCTTTTATCTGTTGAGCCTGATTTGGTTCCTGCGCTTCGATGAAACCGTCCATTCGCCCGTCAAGAATGGAAACCCCCGGCGGCTGCTTTGGTGTTCGCTGGCGGCTTTTTTTCTCGCGCTGCTGGCGAAAAGTTCCGTGGCCGTGCTGCCGGCGGTGCTGTTGCTGTTTGTATGGTGGCGGCGCGGGCAAGTCACGCGGCGGGACTTGGGACGCTGCGTTCCCTTTTTTGTCCTGGCCGTTCTGATGGCGCTGGCGGCCGCGGCCATTCAATCCAGGGCGGTGCGAGGCGGCGTGGGGGTCATCCACGACAGCCTTTGGGTGCGGTTGATTGGCGGGTCGTGGGCGGTCTGGTTTTATCTGGGAAAAATCGCGCTGCCGACGGGGCTGACGATGATTTATCCGCGCTGGGAGATAGAGCCGCGCGCGGCGATTTCCTATCTGCCCGGGCTTTTGTTCGCCGGCATGCTGTTTGTTTTTTGGCGTTGGCGGGGAGGGTGGGGGCGGCCGTTTTTGTTTGCGTTCGGCTATTTCACGGTGGCGCTGGCGCCGGCGCTGGGGATGGTGGACATGGCGTTTTTTTCCAGTTCCAGGGTCGCGGACCATTTCCAATATCTGGCCCTTCCGGGAATTCTTGCCTTGATCGCGGCGCTGGCGCGGCACAAGCGGCCGGCGGGGACGGCGCTGGCGGCGTCGCTGGCGGCGGCGGCGCTGGGGTTCCTGACTTGGCAGCATGCGCAAGTGCTGGCCGACGGCCGGAGGCTCTGGGAGGACAACCTCGCCAAGAATCCCAATTCGTGGAAGGTTTGCATGAACCTGAACGATGTTCTTCTGCGGGAGGGCAAGACGGACGAGGCTATCAAGTATAAGAAGATGGCGGACGAACTGCTGCAGTCCAGGGAGAAAAGGCAGCGAGTTGAACAGAATTGAGGATTTGCCATTGGCAGGCGGCCGGCAGGCCGCTTTGGAGTGCGGCGCGACAGCGCCGCTTTCCCCCGTGTCGCGTCAAAGCGGAACTGTCGTTCCGCACTCCAAAGCGCTTCGCGCACAGACCGCCGCTACAGTAGCTATGGCTCCAATGAAATCGTTGCGGCGTTGGTTGGGGTCAGGAGAAAGCCGCCGCCCTGGTTGGTGTTCTGCAAGATCGTTCCGTAGGCGGTGACTTTCTTGCCGCTGGTGTTGGTGAAGGTCAGGGTCATCAGGCCGTCGGCGGGGTTGATCTTGCCGCTGACAAAATTCTCCGGGCCGGTGTTGCCCGTTGTGCTGAGCAGCCGCAACGTGTTCGTGGAGGTCAATTGCACCAAGTTGGTGTCCACGCCCGCGCTGCCGGCGAAAAACACCGCCGTCAGCGTCGCCTCGTTGGTGAAGGCGGCCAGGGCGGAGGGCGAATTGGTCCAGGGCGAACCCAGCACGTCCAGGTTGGCGGTGAATTCATTGGGGTAAAGAACCCCGGACTGCGCCGGCTTGAACCAGATCAAACTGCCCGCCGGGGTTGTGTTGTTCGTGGTGTCCAGGCTCAATTGTCCGAGCAGCAGGCCCTGGCCGCTATAGAGGCTGGCATAGACCGGGAAAGCATCCAGATCGTTGATCGGTTCCACCACGGAGGAGAACGAGGCGCCGTCGGACAGCGCGCCGCCGCTATGGATCATGCCCGCGATGTTGGTCATCAGCGCGTAACCGTAACCGGGGGGAGCATCCGGCACATTCGCGTCCTGCGGCAGGAGGGCGGTGAAGTTGGAAGGATTACTCATGTTGGTCGCCGCGGCGTACAAAGTCAAATTGGTGGAAATCCAGCCGCCCACATTGGTCCCTTTCACCGACCCGGTGATTTGCCGGGGCGCGCTCCACCACGGGATGTTCAACTGCAAGGTCAAGTTGCCGCCCTCGACCGTGGTCCGATCAATCGTCTCCGTCGCGTCGCCCGCCCTGTCGAAGCCGCCGTTGAGCGAATAATCCGTTCCCGCCAGATAGATCTTGCCGGTGTAGGTGCCGTTGGTTCGGAGTTGGAGGTTATAGATCAGGCCGGAATTGGTCACGGTGGCCTGCGCCGGGGAAGGATAGAAAATCCCGTCGTATCGGGCGGACGCTCCGACAAAGAGGTTCGTCGCAAAATTGGCCGTCACGATCAGGTTGGATTCCATGATGAAGTTGAGCGTCGTGTTCGTGCCGGCGACGGCGCCATTGGTCAGCCAATTGGTCAGCCACCAGTTGGCGGCGGGGAAGTTGGTGAGGGTGTAGCCTTCGCCCACGTACAACAACGCCCCATTGCTGGGCGCGGGATCGCCCTTGGCCGACGCGGCCCCCGCCAAGCGGCCCATTCCATTGATCACCCACGCAAAGGGAGTCGCGACCCGGTAAAAGAATTGCGCGCTCACGGCGGGCGAAGCCAGGCCCGCATAATTGGCGCTTCGCACGGCCAGGATGTTGGTGCCGGGCAGGAGCGGCGTCTGGATGGTCCAATTGGAGGCCGAGCCGATCCCGGCCGAGAGCACCGCAAGGCTGTTGCTGATCGTGACGACGCCGTTGTTCACATTTGTCACCCAATAGGCGACATTCAGCACCCGGACATCGTCCGAGGCCGTGCCGCTCATCAAAAGCAGCGCGCCCGGGGCGGCGTTGGTGCGGCTGTTGGCCTTCGGGAAAGCAATGGTGACGGACGGTTTGGATGTTTCTTTGGTCAAAGTAAGTTCGACCGTGTCGCTTTCGATGTGGGCGGCGGTGTTGGACAGCACAACCGAGTAGCTGCCCACATCGTTGGAATTGACCAAGTTGATTCTCAAGGTGTTGCTGGCCGAGCCGGAGATGTTCGCGTTGTCCGACAAGGGACCGTTGTCGAAGAGCCATTGATACGTCACGCCCTTGGAGGAGGTCTTGACCGAGAAGGTCGCAATGCCGCCCAGCGACGGATGTTCACTGACCGGCTGCGTGGTGATGGCGGGCGGCACCAGGACGGTCACGGTGGCGACGGCGCTGGTGAGTGAATTATAGAGATTCGACACGATCACCTTGTAACTGCCGGCATCGCCCGCCGTCGCGCTCTCCAATGTCAGGTTGGAGGTTGTGACGCCGGAAACGTGGCTGCCGTTGGCCAACTTCTTGTTGTCAAATAACCACTCAAAACTCAGCGGCGCGGTGCCGGCGGCGGCGACTTGAATCGTCGTGTTGCTGCCGAGGACGACGCTGACACTGGCCGGCAGGGAAACGATGGACGGCGCCGTCACGTTGGCCAGGGCGCTGACGATGGCGACGCCGCTGGTTACGGTTTCATCGTAGTTATTGGTGATGACGACCTGGTAACTGCCGGAGTTGGCCAATTGGAGATTTTGGATGGCACAGGTGTTGGTTGTCGCCGCCGGGATATTGGTCCCGTCGAATTGCCATTGATAACTCAGCGGCGAAGTCCCCTTGGCGACAACGCGCAAGGTGACATTGGTTCCCAGAAGGCCGCCAAAGCTCTGCGGTTGCGTGGTGATGGACGGCGCCGTCACGGCGGTGACGCTCAGACCGCCAAGAGAGGAACTCCAGCCGGTGGCGCCGGACCAATAATAGACCTTTGCCTTGCTATCGCCAGTGAACACATAGGAGCCGAGCTTGGGAGCGTTGCCCTCGAAAAGGACGGTCTTCAACCCAACGCAAAAAGTAAAGGCCTCAGTCGCGATGTTGGTGACGCTGCCGGCAATGGTAACGCGGGTGAGGTTGGAGCACCCATAGAACTCATCGGCTGCGAGGCTGGTGACGCCATTGTCAATCGTCACGGTCTGGAGATTGGAGCATCCAAAGAACTGGTCATGAATGTTGGTCAGGCTGCCGGGAATCGTCGCGCTGGCGAGGTCGGAGCACTCATAAAAGGCGTAATCCCCGAAGTTGGTGACGCTGAGGGGAATCGTCACACTGACCAGACTGGAGCATCCGGCGAACGCCGCCACTCCGATGCTGGTGAGGCCGGCGGGAATCGTCACGTTGCTCAGCCCCGTCCATGCGAAAGCATTGCTGCCGATGCTGGTGACGCTGCCGGGAATCGTCACGCCGGTGAGGCTGGAGCAGGAACCAAAGGCGGACACCCCGATGCCGGTCACGCCGAAGGGAATCGTCACGCTGGTCAGCCCCGTCCATGCGAAAGCATTGCTTGCGATGCTGGTGACGCTGTCGGGAATTGTCACGCTGGTCAGGTTGGTGAGGCCATAGAACTCATCGGCTGCGACGCTGGTGACGCCATTGTCAATCGTGGCGCTCTGGAGATTGGTGCATCCATAGAACTGGTCATGCATGTTGGTCAAGCTGCCGGGAATCGTCGCGCTGGCCAGGTCGGAGCACTCATAAAAGGCATAATCCCCGAAGTTGGTGACGCTGAGGGGAATCGTCACACTGACCAGATTGGAGCAGAAAGCAAACGCATACCCCCCAATGCTGGTCACGCTGTCGGGAATCGTCACGCTGGTCAGCCCCGTCCATGCGAAAGCAGCGCTTGCGATGCTGGTGACGCTGTCGGGAATCGTCACGCTGGCCAGGTTGGTGAGGCCATAGAACTCATCGGTTGGGACGCTGGCGACGCCATTGTCAATCGTCACGCTCTGGAGATTGGAGCATCCATAGAACTGGTCATACATGTTGGTCAGGCTGCCGGGAATCGTCGCGCCGGCCAGGCCGGAGCACTCATAAAAGGCATAATCCCCGAAGTTGGTGACGCTGAGGGGAATCGTCGCGCTGGCCAGGTTGGAGCAGAAAGCAAACGCATACCCCCCGATGCTGGTCACGCTGTCGGGAATCGTCACGCTGGTCAGCCCCGTCCATGAGAAAGCATTGCTTCCGATGCTGGCGACGCCGTTGGAAATCGTGACGCTGGCCAGGTTGGAGCACCCGGAAAAAGCATAATCCCCGATGCCGGCCACGCTGGCGGGAATCGTCACGCTGGAAATGCCGGCCTGCGCGAACGCGCCCGTTCCGATATTGTTGACGAAGTTGGAGATGACCACCGCGCCCCCGGCCCCGGTGTATTGGGCGAGAGTGATCACGCCGCCATTGGTCGTGTATATGAATTGGGCTTTCGCCGCCGGCGCGGCCAGGAGTAACAAACCCAGGAGGACGGACCGTGTTTTTTTCATATTTGGCCTTTTTGAAACTGCCCGGTGAGACTGCACCCGAAATCCGGAACTCCCGAGGCAATCAAGCATTCGTAGGACTGCGCCCGTTCTCACCGATTGTTGACGATGGTGGCAGAAGGCCGTTCCGGCGTCAAACCCAAAAACTGCAGTTAAGCCGTCTCGGCCGCATTTCACATTTTTGGGTGCTTCTCTGTCGTGGAATGGATTTCAGCGGTTGACACGATTGAGAATTTGTCATTGAGAATTTGTCATTGGTCATGTAAATAACAAATTCTCAACGACCAATTCTCAATTGAAAGGTCGGGGGTCTTGAATCGCTTCTTCCCCGACAGGAGTCACCCAAAAAAGTGAAAAGAACGCCGCGCCCCGGCATGTGGTCATGGCGACTTCACCGCCCAGGGCTGCCAGCTCTGCTTGAACTCGGGGAAAAGGGCGGACAGGGTGGAGAGAGGGCGGTCGTTTGGAAAAGCGGCGCACGCGCGATTCAACAGCGACTCCGCATCGAAGGTGCGGCCCAGGAGCAAGAGCAGGTAAATCTCCTCATACACCTGGCTGGCATCCGGCTTGGACTTCAGCTCGCGGGCCTGATGCACTGCAAGGGCGCGCGCGTAAGACTGTCGCGCCCGCTCTTCCTGTCCCAACCGCAGCGAGGCCATGCCGTAGGCAACCCAGACCTCCTCATACTGCGGGTCCAGGCGCAAGGCCCCGGCCGCGGCCGTCTGCGCTCCGGCATAATCCTTCGCATTCAGCGCCGCCTTGCACTGGCTGGCCAACTGCTCCGTGGGCGAGGCTGTCGTATCCAATACGGGGGGAGGCAAGGAGAGAGGGTCGAAGCCGGACGCGGCAGGCGGGTTGGCGCCGGGCGCGGCCGGGAGGTTGGTGCGGGGCGCGGCCGGGAGGTTGGCGCGGGGCGCGGCCGGGAGGTTGGCGCGGGGCGCGGCCGGGAGGTTGGTGCGGGGCGCGGGCGGAAGGTTGGCGCCGGGCGCGGGCGGCGGGGTGGCGCCTGCCGCAGCCAGAGGGTCGGCGCCGGGCGCGGCCAGTGGATCGGTGGCGGGCGCGGCCAGGGGGTCGTAGCCGGGCGGATTGCTGGTGCAGGACGCGCAAAGCGCGAGGGCGAGAAGGGAAACAAGGGGAGCGATTTTCATAGGTTACAGGCCGGCGGCGCGGTCCACGTCGAAGCCGCGCTCGCGCATGCGTTGCAGTTTGTAGATCAGGGCGCGGCGGCTGATGTCCAGCGCCCGGGCGGTGGCCGTGCGGTTGAAATCGTGCTTGCGCAGGGTGGCCAGCACCGCCTGGTATTCGATTTCCTCCAGGTGCTGCACGGCGGCTTGGTCCACATTGACAGCCGGGCCGGAGACGGGCCGGATGCGGGCGGGAAGGTGTTCGGGCACGATCAGCTCGCCGCGGGAAAGCAGGGAGGCGCGCTCCATGGCGTTGCGCAATTCGCGCACGTTGCCGGGCCAGGAATATCGCGACAGGCACTCGGTCGCGGCGGAGGAGAGCTTGGCGCGGCCCTGGGTGAATTCGTTCAGGAAATGATGGGCCAGAGGGAGAATGTCCTCGGGACGCTCCCGCAGCGGGGGCACGTTCAATTCGACGACGTTGAGGCGGTAAAAAAGGTCTTCGCGGAAACGCCCGCTTTTGACCTCTTCCTCCAGGTTGCGGTTGGAGGCGGCGAGGATGCGGGCGTTGACGCGGATTTCGGCGTTGGAGCCGATGCGCTGGAAGCGGCCGTCCTGGGCGACGCGCAACAGTTTGGCCTGGAGGGGAGAGGTCAGCTCGGCGATTTCATCCAGGAAAATGGTGCCGCCGTCGGCCATCTGGAAGCGGCCGATGCGCTGGGCGACGGCGCCGGTGAAGGCGCCCTTTTCGTGGCCGAAGAGTTCGCTTTCGAGAAGGTTTTCGGGAATGGCGGCGCAATTGAGCTTGACCAGCGGGCCGGCGGCGCGGGGGCTCCAGGCGTGGATGACATCGGCCACCGCTTCCTTGCCCACGCCGCTCTCGCCGGTGATGAGGACGCGGCTTTCCGAGCCGGCAATGAGCGCACAGTCGTGGAAGAGCGCCTCCATGAGGGGGCTGACGGCGATGATGTGCGGGGGCAGTTTCTTGAGTTCGGTGAACCGGAGCGGGGCGGCCCTGGAAAGGCCGGCGGCCTGGCGGACGGAGGAGAGGAGTTCGTCCAAGTCAATCGGTTTGGAAAGATAATTGACAGCGCCGTCGCGCATGGCGCCGACGGCGTCGCGGATGTCGGCATGGGCGGTGACCATGAGGATGGGCAGGCCGCCGCGAATCTGGCGGGCGCGGCGCAGGGTTTCCAGGCCGGAAAGGCCGGGCATGCGCACATCGGAAATCATCATGTCCACTCTCTCCGCGCGGAGGACTTCCAGGGCGCGCTCGCCGGAGGGGACGACGACGGTCTGGAAGCCCTGGCTGCCAAGGAAGGAGTCCAGAAGGCTGCGCTGGGCCGGGTCGTCATCCACAATGAGGATGCGCGGCTCGGCGTCGTTTTTGGAGGTTTCCGGGGACAAAGTTGTCTAATCCTTGCCGCAAAGCTTGATGTGGGCAATGCGAAAAAGGGCGCCGGCAGGCTCGTTGGGCAGGCACGCAATGTCCCATCCGTGCGCCTGCACAATTTGCTGGACGACCGAAAGGCCCAGGCCGGTGCCTTCCAGATGGGTGGTGAAATAGGGCTTGAAAATCTCGGCGCGATTGGCCTGCGGCACGCCGGGGCCGTTGTCGGAGATTTCGATGAAGGCCTCCTCGTTGTTGCGCTTGCTGGCGCGGATGCGGATTTCGCCCTTGGGCGGCACGGCCTGGACGGCGTTGAGGACGAGGTTGAACAGAGCCTGGCGCAGCAGTTGTTCGTCGGCTTCGATGTGGAACGGCTCCATAACGATCTGCAACTGGATGCTCTTCTCCTCAATGTCGTAATTCAACGTGCGGGCGACTTCGCCGACGACGGCGCTCAAATCAACGGGGGCGCGGCGGACTTCGCGCGGGCGGGAGTAGTTGATGAATTCGTTCAACTGCGCCGTTACGCGGTCGGTTTCATCAATGATGTCGCGGGTCTTGCCGCGGATTTCCGGGGTTGCGTCCTGCTGTTTGGAGATCATCTGGGCCAGGCCGCGGATGATGTTCAGCGGGTTGCGGGTTTCGTGGGCCAAGCCGGCGGCGGCGAGGTTCATTTCCTTGAGGTGCAGGTTCATCTCGCTGGCGCGGACCAGGCGGACCTGGAGATCGCTGGTCTTGACAAGGCTCTGCCAGGCCAGCCCGAAGCCCACCGCCGCGGCGGTGCCCAGCAGGGCGATGATGCACCGGATTAATAAATCCGCGCGGTCCGTATCGTGAACAGGCTCGGTGGACATGCCGACAAAGAAATTATGCGCGCCCGGCTTCTGCCGCAGGAACTTGAATTCATCTTCACTCATCCACGGCGGCCGGATGAAGCCGCCGCGCGCCATGTCGCCGCGACCGGGAGCACCCCGGCCAAACCCGCCGGCGCGGCCAGGCGGCGGCGTTGCATTAGTGGACGGGGAGATTGAATTGCTTGGCGCGACAGCGGCGCTGGCAACGGCATTGCTGGTGGCGTTTGTGCCCCTGGATTCAGTGAGGGTGTTACTGGCGCCGGCGTTACTGGTGGCGGGAACAGGCGCTGGATTGGTTATCACTTCGCGGGGCACCACGATCACGTCTTCGGCGAGATTGGTCCCAAAGTCCACCAGACTGGAAAGCCAGACAATGGCGGAGTCCCAATCAGGCTTGCGGCGCAAGTCCTCGGCGGTAGGCACGGTGAAGTTTGCGTTGCTGGCCACCGCCGACGCGGCAATCTCTCCGGCGCTGTTGACCAGGACCACGGATCGGAGTTCGCCGACAACGGAGCGGAGTTCCGCGGCGCCCCGGGGACTAAAGTCAATGGAACGATATTCCGGGGGAGCGACCAAATTGCTGATGGTGTTTTCCAGGACTTCCTTGGAAATGATGCCCCCCGATCTGCGGGCGAGGCTGCGCATGGTTCGGGCGCAACTCATCGCCACGTAGCGGGCGCGCTCAGCCAGAACGTCGCGCGCGGCAGCCTTGACTCGCTCATGCTCCATGGCCTGCCAGACTATCAATGCGGCCCAGATGGCGAACAGCATCCCATAAACCAATGTATTGCGGCGTGATGTCATTACTGCTCAGGGTACGCCCGCCTGGGCGGTTGCGCAATGCCGGAAGTTGTTTTCGAGCAAATCATGGTCCGGTCCCGGGTTCGGGCGCCGTCCCAGCGTCGGGAGCAGTCCCGGGTTCGGGCGCGGTCCCGCGTTCGGGCATGGCATCCGGCGGGGCGGGTTGCGGAGCGGGGGCGGCGGGCCGGATAGGGCCGATGAACGGCCTGGGAACCTCCGGTTGCACAATCTCCGAAGTGGCGCTGCCCGGCGCGCCCGGCGCAACGGGATCAATAAAGAAGTTGCGCTCCCTCGGCGTGAACGCCTCGCGGGCAAGTTCCGCGCGGCGGGTTTCATCAATGGACATAGTGGCCAGGTCCTCCGGGGAGTTGATGACGGAAGGGGTGATAAAAATCACCAATTCGGTCTTCGTGTTGTACGCTTGCTTGTGTTTGAAGAGGTTGCCCAGCCAGGGGATGTCGCCCAGCAACGGAATCTGGCTGTCGGTCGTCGTCTTGCTGTCCTGCATCAGACCGCCGATGACGACGGTCTGGCCGCTGGGGACGATGGTGACGGTGTTGGCGGAACGGGAATTGAGGTAAGGGGTGCTGAAAATGCCGTTGCTGCCGGAGGAAATCTGGGTGGATTGCGCGGCCACCTCGGAAATCGTCGGGTTCAAGATCATTTCAACATAACCGTTGGGATGGATAAACGGAGTCACGTTCAACTGGATGCCGACGCTGGTATAACTGACGGAGGTGGAGAGCTGGCCCAGGGCGCTTACATTGACGCCGGTGATGAGGGGGACTTGCTGGCCGATGAGAATGGAGGCCGGTTGGGCATGGCGGGCCAGAATGGTGGGCCGGGAAAGGACTTCCACCTTCCCTTTCTCCGCAATGGCGCTCAAGGTGCCGGTGAAATCATTGCCGGTGATCGTCAGCAGCGACTCGTGCGGCAGCGTGAGGTTCTCGGTGGCCAGGCCGGTGTTGAGTCCGCCGGCGACCAGGCCGAACAAGTTGGTGTAACTCAAGCTCTGGCCGTGGGCATTGAGATTGTGAGTGATACTCCCTTCAACGCCGACATCCAGGCCCCTGGTAAAGGTGACCTCCAGAAAGACCGCCTTGATGAGAGCCTGGCGCATGGGCGGGTCCAAGGCCGTGAGGACTGCCATCACGTTGGTATAGTTCTCCGGGTAGGTGATGAAGGCCACGGTGCCGGTGATCGGGTCAATGGTATAAGTCACCGGAGGGAGTTGGCCCTGGGTCGCGTAGAGGCTGTTTGCGGTGCCGCCGGCACCGCCGCCGGCGCCGCGCCCGCCGCCGCCGCCGCCGGCGCCGCCACCGCCGCCGCCGCCGCCGCCGCCGCCGCGCCCGCCGCCGCCGCCGCCGCCGGCCAGGGCGGGGAGAACCAGGGAGAAGCACACCAAAGCGGTGAGCCAGTGAGTAAGCGGTTGTCTCTTAGTTGTTGTCATCATAAGGTCGCAGTATAAAGTGTTGGTCTTCAAAGGTCTGGAATTAACGTCCGCCGCCCCCGCCCCCGCCGCCGCCGCCGCCGGAACTGCCAGTGACGGTGGATGAGGCGGTGGTGGTCATATTTTGCGCGCCTGTAGTCATCCGCTGTGTCAAGGCGCTCGTGGTGGAGGAGGCGGAGGTGCTTCTTCCATTTTGCTGGAAGAGGTCGGAAAGCGGGCCGATGAGGTCCGCGACGTCGCCATTGACGGGTTTCCAGGTGTAAATCTGCACATGGCCGAAGGTCATGGCATCCATTCTGGTAATGATCTGCTCGATCTGCGTCATCGTATCCTTGGAAGCGGTGACGAGGACCGATTGGGTGCGGGGATCGGCCACGGCATTGACGGTGACTTGCTTCATCTGGCGGGTGCTCATGCCTGACGCGGCGCCGCCGCCAGCCCCTCTGCCGCCGCCGGCGAATTGAGTTGCGGTGCCGCGGCCGCCCCGCGCGTTTGCGTTTTGGCCGGTGGTTGGGTCCGGGAAAAGGGCGAGCAGTTCGGTGGTAACGTCGTTGCAATCCGCGTTCATCAAAGTGAAGAGCTTGATGATGATGGTGTCTTCCTGCGGGATATCCAGCTTGTTAATGATGTTGGAGATGCCGGGCATGAAGTCCATCGGCGCGCTGACCAGCACGGCGTTGTTCTCGTCGTCCGAGACGGCATTGACGTGAATGCCCGTCCGCCGGGCGTCATCCGTTGCGCCGCCGCCGCCGCCCCGACCGCCCCGGCCGCCGCCTCCAAAAATCGCCGCGATTCCGCCGCCGGCGTTGCCGCCGCCGGTGTTGTCAGCCGTGAAAACATCCTTCAACTCCTGCGCGATGGCCTTGGAATCGGCGTAGGTGAGGAGGAACACCTCCAGGTCGCCATTGCCGGTGCTGTCCAGCGCCGCGATAATTTGCGCGAATCGGCGGACATCCGCCTGGCTGGCCGTCATGATGACGGAATTGCCGGCTTCGCTCGTGTTCATCACCGCGCCGGGCGGGATCAGGGTGTAGAGGTCCGTGACCACCTGCTTTGGATTGAGGGTGTGGACGGGGATAATCTCCGTCACCACCTGCGCGTCGGGCGGAATGATCTCATAGTTCGTGTCAATTTTGACCGGGGTGAGGGCGTTCTTCTGGGCGTCCTCGATTGTCATGATGGTCAGAGTTTTGTGGTCCTGAATGGCCGTCAAGTCGTGGGTGGCGAGGACGTTGTTGAAGAGGCCAACGAGTTCCTCCTTGTCCAGCGGTGTTTCGCTCACCACATCCACAGTTCCTGTAACGACGGGAGGGCCGGTGGGGGTCTGCCGGTTGATGGTAAAGCCCGCTTTCTCGGTCAGGAACGCCAGGGCCTGGTCAACCGTGACGTTGCGCAGGTCCAGCTTCACGCCCTGCTCCGTCTCGCCGGCGGTCGCCTCGGCCCAGGAGACTGGGCGCGCGGGGGCCGTTGCCGCTGTCGCGGCCATCGGCGCTGGGGTCAGCACCACCGGGGTTGTCGCCGCCGGAGCCACTGTTGACGGGGCGGGCGCGGGCGGTGTCGGGGCTAACGGTATCGTGCCTGCGACTGCCGGGGCTGCCGATGCCGGGGCTGCCGCTGCCGCGGTTTCCGCCTGTTCCTGCGCACGAGCGGCTTGCAGCCGCGCGATTGCGTCTGACTCGGCCGCGTTTGCCGGGGCTGCCGGGGCTGCCGGGGCTGCGGCTGCGACCATTGTGGCCGAAGTCGTCGGGGCCGCCGGTCGCGGGGCTGCCGGGGCCGGGGCCGCTGGCGGCGGGGCCGCGGGGGCCGGGGCTGCCGGGGCCGGGGCGGCAAGTTTCGGGGCCGCCGTGGCGGCCGCGGCCGGGGCTGCCGGGGCCGGAGCCGTGGTTTGAGTCACAATTTGGGTCGCAGCCTGCGCCGGCGGCTGAGGCGGCGTGGAAGGAGCGGCGGTGGCAAAGTGAATGGCGATGAAGCCGGCCAGGGCGGCGGTGGCAACCCACCCGGCAATAAAGCCGGCCAACATTATAGGTGACATGTTTTTCATAGTTTTGGATTCTTCCGGGCGCGGCCGGAATTTGCCGGAACGCCCTTTTCAAAAGTCGCTGAATTCGGATTCTGGGAAAAGTGTTTCTTGGTTCCTGGTTATTGTTCTGCCGCGCGCCGCGCCTGGAGGGCCGCCACCACATTCGGGTCGGGGGCAGCCGCCGGGGCTGCCGCTACAGTAGTGGCTGCGCCGCCGCCAACCGCGCCAAACCCGCCGCCGCCGCCGCCGCCGCCACGGCCTCCGCCACGACCGCCGCCAAAGCCGCCGCCGCCGCCAGCACCGCCGCCGCCGGCACCGCCGCCGAAGCCGCCGCCGCCACGGCCTCCTCCTTGTCCTCTCCCGCGGCGGCCAGTCTGCTGGAATCCCTGGTTGAGATCCGGTTGTTGTTGCTGGATCGTAATGCCGTTCACACCCAGCGAAATCATCGGCACCTGCATCTGCGAGAATAGCGAGTTTAACTGCGGGGGGATATCAGCGACAGCCTGCGAGCGTGGGACTACGATGGGATAGGTCGGTGAGTAGCTGTAAAGCGTCCATGCTCCCTGGCCGGTGCGGGTCAGTCCCTGCATCGGCGTCAAGACGATCTCGGCGTTGGTGAGGGCGACATTGGTGAGGGTGTTCCCGCCATTGGCGCGGGTGAATACGGCGGCATTGGTGGTTCTCATGCCTCTGCCGCCCATGCCGCCGCCGAAGCCGCCCCCGGCAACGATGTTGGCGAAGCCGCCGGCGACGGTGTCGCCAGGGGCGATGGTGGCGATGTTGGTTTCGCCGGCGCCGGCACTGTTGGTGTCCCCGGCGATGGCGGTGCTGGTGGCGCCGGCAATGTTGGTGGCGCTGGCGTTGGTCGTGGCGGCGGCGCCAAGGAAGCCGCCGCCGCGGCCAAAGCCGCCGCGCCCGCCGCCGCCGCCGAAGCCGGTGGCCGCGGTGCCGCGGGAGTAGCTCTTGGTGACAACAACATTAGTGGGGCGGGTGCTGAATTTGGTGTCTATCAGCGTCACGTTGGAAAAGGTGATGTCCTTGATGAGGAAATCGCCGATCTTCTCGCCGATGACGCGAGTGGGCGGGTAATTGGTCGGCACGCCATCGCCGACAAAGAAGGCCAGGAGACCCTTGCCCACATCCTCCGCGATGCCGCGCAGGGTGAAGGACTCGACCACCGGCGCCGCCACGGCTGCTCTGGCCACTCCCTCCTCCCCCAACGATGGGTCATAAGGCTCGCGGTTGGGATCGAAGATGTTCTTGTGGATGATGTCCTGCAACGAAGCCTTGGTGACCGTTTTCGGGGCAGCAGCCTCGGCAGCCAGGTCGGCTTTTCGCGCGGCGGCGAGGGCGGCCTTGGCGCGGGCTTGATCGGCCGCTTCGTCCGCGTCCACGGCGCTGTTGGTCCCGCCCGCGCCCGCAATGTTGGTCCCGGCAGCGGCGTCAGGGGCGGTGGTGACGGCCGCGGGGGCGGGCGGCGGGGTGACGGGCACCGGCCGGCCGGCTTCCTCGGCGGCGCGTTTGGCCTGAAGGCGGGCGATGATCGCGTCCTGGTCGGAAGCATCCTGCGCGGCGGCGATGAGGGCGGTGATGAGAAAAAGAAGCACAGTTCCGGAGGCGATGATGTGTTTTTTCATAGGACGTTATTTGTTGGAGGCTACGCTATTGGTGTCAGGATTGAGGATCAAGCCGCTGACCGTGAGGCCGAGGGCCAGTTGTCTGCCCGCGTCGTCGCGGGAGGCCAAGTCGAGGGAGTCCACTCTCAGGCCGATGGGGCCGCTTTCGACGCTGTAGAGGAAGTTAAATATCTGGGTCAGGGTCCCTGTTACGTCAACATGAATTTCCTCGTTGGAGTAAGCGGGGTCGTCACTGTCCTTTGACTGCGGTTTTTGGCTGACGAGAACGACCTGGCTGGAAGTGGACCAGGCCTGAAAGGCCTTGAACAACTGGCCTTCGGTCACGGTGCCGTTGAGCGAAAGGGTGTTGGTCCTCATCCGGTTCCACTGGTTCTCGATGGAATTGGCCGAGAGCAGGATGGAGCCTCCGGCGGTGATATTGTCTTTCAAGTCCTTGATCCTAGCCTGGCGGGCGCTGTAGCTGCTGATGAGGGGGTTGATGAGGATGAGGTTGAGCACGTAAAGGCCGACGCAGGCGCCGACGGCCATCAGGAGCATTTTTTCGCGATTCTTAGTTTCCATTGGTTGTTTCCTCCGCGGGTACGGGTTTCCATTGATAGTTCAAGTTGTATTGAATCGTGGGCGGCTGACCGGCGGTATCGGATTTGAGGTCCACCACGCCGGGGACATTGCCGAGCTTTTCGCGCACGATGTTAAAGGCGACCATGGTGGTGGCGGTGCCATGAATGGAAACGGCGGACAGGTCGCGGATTTCAAGGGTCTTGACGGTCACGGAGCCGAGGTCGGGAAAGGCGGAGGTCAGGGCTTTCATGATGGTCAAGGCGCTGTAGGACTGGTCGAACCAGGAGCGGTATTTTTCGATGTTGGCGGCTTCGGCCCGCAACTCGGTGACGCGCGGGGCGATGACCTTCCACTGGCCGTTCAACATGTAAAGCCGGATTTGCTGGTAGCCAAACAAGCCGCCCACGATGAGGGCGAGGACGGCTGCCGCGCCGCCCGCGTAGGCCAGTTTCTGGGTGGAGAGCTTGGTGGCGACAAACTGGCGCCAGGGGGAGATTTTCGGGGGAAGGAAATCGGGGCCGACATCGCTGCTCAGGACGTAGGCGCTGGCCAGGGCCAGAACGGGCGAGGCGGCGATATCGGGCTTGGGCGCGGTGTCAAAAGAGACGTTGGGCGGGCGGTCCATCGGCTCGACTCTCAAACCGAGCGGGCTGAGGCGGGGAGCAATATCGGTGACGAATTGGCGCGTGGTTTCGCCTTCGCCAAAAATCTTGATGGGGCCGGAGGCGTCGGAAAAACCGCCGGGCAACTGGCCGAGGGTGATGCGGATTTCGCGGGCGACCAGGTCGGCGGAGACCCTGCGGCGCGCGCCTTCGGATTCGACGGCGGCATCCAGGGAGCGCAAGGCGATGATGCCGCCGCCGCCGCTGACCTGCAATTCGAGGCCGAAACTGCTGAGGGCCAGTGTGAGAACGCGCTGGCTGGGCTGCTGGGAAGGGCTTTGAGTGGCGCTGATGCCCATGGCAAAGGCCAGGGGCTTGAGCTTGGCGGCGCGCAAGGCCCGCTCCAGCAAATCCAGATGGTTGCGCGGCACGGCCAGCAGGGTGGCGTATTCGTCGCCGCTGGGCGCCTTGAAGAGGGACCGGGCTATGAAAAGCGATTCGTGGCCGGAGGAAAAACCGCGCTCGGCTTCGATTTGCAGGTAGCTGTCCAAGTCCGCCCCGGAAATTTCCGCCGGCACCTTGGTCTGGAGGGTCAATACCCAGGTCAGGGGAAGGCAGACGACGCAACGGCTTTCATGCACGCCGGCGGTTTCCAGGTGGTTGCGGATTTCGCGGCCGACCAGTTCGGGATCGCCGGTGAGGGGGGCGAGGGCCATGGCGGCGGAGGCGCTTTGGCGCACTTGGAGGGAACCGCCGGAGCGGCGGACGACGACGGCTTCGAGGCGGTTGCCGTCAATGGCAATGCCGAGGACGGAGGAGGCGCGTTGTTTAGCAAAGAGTTTCATTATCTTATGGTTCCTGCGAGCAACTGGTCATGTATTCTTTTGCCCAAAGCCCAGCCCAGGTAGGTCAGGTTCTGCCGGTACACTACGAGCGGCACGCCGCTGCTGCAATCGAAGATGAACTTGACGCGCCGATAGCCGCGGCCATTGTGGCCGACGGCGGCGATGTCGGCCGAGTATTGCCAGGAATGGGAGGTGATGTAGGGGCCGACGGTTTTGACCAGATTGGTGACATTGGCGGAGCCGAGGTTTTGAAGGGCCGCAATCATCCAGTAGCACGAATTCATCTCGCTGGGATTGCTCTGGCGGTATAAGACGATGTTTTGGGCGTTGATGGAGCCGACGCCCAGGACGCCGTCGGTGCCGATGCCCGGGAGGCAGCCCAGGGCGGTGGCGGTGGCGGTGTTGACGTTGATCAGGCCGACGCTGTTGGTGGAATTCATCAGGAACGGCTCGATGGTGGCCAAGTCCTGTGCGTCAATGCCGCTCATGAGTGCGAATTCGAGGATGCTTTTTGGGGCCGTGGACTTGCCTTTGAGGTTCGGGGCGATGTCCGAATAGACGGCGGGCCAGTTGGTGGCGATAAAGTTGGTCAACCCCGACCAGGAGGTCACGACCTGGCGGTTGGTGGGGGTGGTGGAAGTGGTGCCAAGAATGGCCGGTTCCTGGGTATAGACGGTGAGGAATTCGAGGAGGCCGGAATCCAGGATGCCATTCATGTTGTCGTTGGGCGGCGTCGCCATGCCGTCATTTTCGTTCGCGTCGAGGGCGCCGTTGAGGTTGGCGTCCTCCCAGTACAGGTCGTCGAGGGTCATTCCATAGACCATGCGCAGTTCGCCGATGGTGTCAAAATTGGTCATTTTGCACTCGTAGGGAGGATTGAGGCTCTGGTAGGTGGAAGACTTGGCCCCGTTCATGGAGGCGGTGGTGTTGGTGGTGGCCCAGTCGTAGATGCAGGAGAGAAGCTGGATGGTCATTTGGGGCAGGTTTTGCAGCAGGTTGGTTTGGGTGGTGCTGTCGGGGCTGATGCCATAGAGCTTGGAGTTCTGCAAATTGTTCAAATTGACCTTGGAGGCCTCGTCCACCAGGCCAAACACCGGCTCCGACGAGCGGCGCGCATAGTCGAAGCCGTTGGTGTCGCGCCCGATGCACCAGAACCGCCCCGAGCCGACCGGGACGCCGAGGATGTCGCCCATCTGGACGCCGCAGGTTCTGTAATAGTTGGTGGAAGGCAGCATGTAGGGGGCGAATTGGTTCTGCGCGGTCATCTGCCCGTTGAGTCCCATGATCTGGGCCAAAACATTGCTGTAATAGAGTTCCGCGGCATCAATGGCCTGATCGGCTTCCTGGCTGGCCACCTGGCTGTCCGCCGCGCGCAGGGTCATCTCCATGGTATGCGCGAAATAGAGGGCCAGGGCCACCACGCCAAAAGCAATCCACATCACGACGATGAGGACTGAGCCCGAACCGCGCGGGCGGAACTGGGAATGGTGGATGGGGCGGGGGTTCATGGCAGCGCGCTGGAAAGGTTGGTGCTCATCTGGACACTCACGGGAATGTACAGCTCGTAAGTTTTGGGCCGAACCGCCGTCCGGCCAGAGCCCTGGGCGGCCATCTGGATGGTCATTCTGATGCCGTAGGGGAGATTGGTTTGCTGGGTGGAATCCCAGTTCGCGTCCCACGACGTGCCGTCATAGTAGTCGAAGAGGACACTCTGGACGCCGGTGAGGAGAATGCGCTTGTTGTCCGGCTGGGTGGGGATGTTGTTGACGGGCAGGAGGTTGCGGGTGACCGCGCGCACCAGGTTTTTGCCATTGATCGAGCGGTTGGTTCCAACCGAAAGCAAATAGTCAATCTTCTCTATATCGCCCCACGGGACCATGCCGTCGGGTTCGCCGCCGGTGGTGTAAAAGTCCGGCGACTGAGGGATCTGGTCGTTGAGGACGTTGGTTTGGTTGATGGTTTGGAAGGAGCCGATGAGCATGATGTTGTTGCTGGCATTGTTGCAGACGATGTTGGCCAGATCGCGCTGGATGGTGATCAGGGCCTGCTCCACCGGCATGCTTTGCTCCAGGGTGGCGGTCATGCTGCTCTGCGCGCGGAAGGCGATGAAAAGGACGCTGCTCATGGCGGCGAGGATCATGGACATGATGGAAAGGGCCAGGAGCAACTCAATGAGCGTGAAGCCGGCGTGTAGCGGCGCTCTATGAGCGCCGCCAATTTGGATCGGCCTTGCTGCCCATCGGCGCTCGCAGAGCGCCGCTACAGGCATCGGGGATGTGGGCGGGGCCGTTTTCATGACGTGGGCGGGGGCACGAGGGTGCTCATTTGAACGTTGCAGAGGTGGCCGGCCACCCTGTATTGCACCGTGACGGTGGACAGGTTCATGCGGCTGAGCGGGTCCCCGGACCAGAATTCGGTTTGCTGGGACCAGTCGTATTCGACGCCGTCTTCGGTGACGACGCCGCGTTGGCCGCCTTGCAACAGGTTTTCGATGCGGAGCATATTGATGACTCTGGTGGCAATGCGGGCGGCGACGACCTTGCGCTGGGCGGTTTCGCCGGCCTGGGCGGCCACGCGCACGCCGCTCAAGGCGACCGGGATGACGACGGCCATAAAGAGCATCGCCACCAGCGCCTCCACGAGCGTGAACCCGCGGCGGCGGCTTTTAGAAGCGCCCGGTTCTGCGATGGTTGAGTTCAAGGTCATATCTCATGTGATTGGAATTTTCCGTAACCCAAATTTCGGAATTGTCTCCCTGCGTGAATTTGACAATCTGCGGGCTGGTATCGCTGATAAAGCCGTCGGGCTGAAAGCGGAGGATCACGGCCGCCCCGCGGCGGGTGTTGAAGGGAGTCCAGAAGTTGGACTGGGTCAGCATCCCCGGTGGTTGGGAGACCTGCATGGTCACATCGGCATCGGCTTGAAAAGTCACGCTGTTGGTCTTGGATTCGGTATAGCCGCGGCAGGCGGCCATTCCATAAGTGTTCTGCTTGACATTGATCCACAAATCCACCGGCAGCCCTTCTTCCACCGCGCGGCTGGAGCCATAGCGGGCCAACTCCAAAAACCGCCGCGCCTCGTCCTCCTGGCTTCGCCCTTTGAGAAAGAACCTCAGCGACGGCGCCGCGACGCTGACGGCGATCACCATGAGGGACATGACGACAATGAGTTCGACCAAGGTGAAGGCCGCGCGCGGCCCGGCCTTAACGGGTTGTGGTGCTGGTCCAGTTGCCAATTGCATCTGTGCCTCCTCTTCCATCGGGTCCCAGCGAATAGATATCGTATCCGTCCGGGTTGTGTTTGCCGGGGTATTGATAGACATAAGCCCTGTCCCACGGGTCCAACGGCAGCTTGTCCACGTCCAAGTACTTGTGCCACTTGGAGTTCGCCGTCTGCCCGGAGGGCCGGACCACCAGATCATTCAACCCGTTCGCCCCCTTTGGATAATAGCCCATGTCAATTTCAAACATGTTCAGCGCGGTCTTGAAAGCGTCGATCTGGGTTGCCACGGCCTTTACGCGGGCCTTTTCTCCCAGGCCGGACAATTTGGGGAGGACGATGCTGGCCAGAATCCCCAGAATGGTCAAGACCAGCAGCAGTTCCACCAGCGTGAAGCCGCGGCGGGGACGCCTCGCCGGGACGTCCGGTTTCAAGCCTGTATTTGATTGGGGTTGCTGTGTTTTCATATAAATGCCTTTCGATTGGTTTATTCAATGTATGTACTCTGTCAAACTAAAGATTGGAAGGAGCATTCCGATAAAGATCGTCCCGACCAGCGCGGCGATCAGCAGCAGCAAGGCCGGTTCGGCCAGCGCCACCGCCGTCTTCAGGTTCCGGTCCAGGTCCCCTTCCGTCACGCCGGCGATGCGGATCAATTCGGCGTCGAGCTTGCCGCTTTCCTCGCCGACGGTGATCATTTCGAGGACCGAGCCGGGGAAGAGGTTGCGGCAATCGCTCAGGCTGACGCCCAATTGCGTGCCTTCCTTCACGCGGTCAATGGACTTGGAGACGGCATCCACGAGGACCTGGTTGCCGATGGACTTGCGGGCGACGTTGAGGGCCTGCACCAGGGGCACACCGGCATTGAGCAAGGTGCCCAGCATCCGGCAGAAGCGCGCCATGGCGAACTGGCTGGTCAGGGGGCCAACGACCGGCGCTTTCAGCAGCAGCCCTTCCCACTTGCGCCTGCCTTCTTCGGATTGCATCCATTTCCGCACCGAGTAGGCGATCATGATGATCGCGCCGATCATGTACAGTCCGTAAGACCTCATGGCGTCGCTGACCCCCACAATGATGCGGGTGATGAGCGGCAACTGTGCGTGGAACCCCTCGAACATCTTTTGGAAACGCGGAATGAAGAACGTCATCAGGAAAGTCACCACTCCAGCGGCCAGAAACAGCAAAATGACCGGATAGAGCACCGCCGCCATCACCTTGGACTTCAAATCCCTTTCCCGCACCTGGAAATCGGCAATCTGCCCCAGCACCACGTCCAGAAATCCGCCGATCTCGCCGGCGGACACCATCGCCACATACACGCGCGGAAAGGTGTCCGGCAGCTTCGCCATCGAGTCGGCCAGCGTCACCCCGTCCACCACCGAATCATAGACCGCCTTCCATTGGGATTGTGCGAAAGGATTGGAGGATTCCTTGCCAAGAATTACCAGCGCGCGGCTCAACGGCACGCCCGCCGCCAGCAAACTGGACAGCAGCCGGGTGAACGTCTCCAGCGCCTTGGCCGAAACCTTCTTGCGCCCGAAACTCAAACCCAGCCCCGGAGCGGCTTCCCCCTGCGCGCTCCCGCTTGCCGGGGCGGCTTTTGGGGCAGCGACCTTGGGGGCCGCTTTTTCGGCGAGGCTGATCGGCTTGAGGCCCTTTTCCTCCATTTGCCGGAAGGCCTCCTGCCGTCCGCCGGCTTCAATCACGCCCTCGGCGATGCCGCCGGCGGCTTGAAACGCTTTGTATTGGAAAATTGGCATAAAGGCCTGCCTCAATGTTGGGCCGCGGCCATTCTCGGCTTGGCCTCGGATTCGGAGATGACATCTATGGCCGGCATCTCTATTGCCGGCCTTTCCGTCGCCAGCGCCGATTTTTCGGTGGCCGCGATGGTCTGGTCCTTGGTCACGCGCATGACTTCTTCCGGCGTCGTCCGGCCCAGCCGCACCTGCCGCCAGCCGTCGTCGCTCAAGCTCTTCATCCCGTTGCGAACCGCGGCGGCGCGGATGATGACCGCCGACGAGTTCCTCAACAGCAACTCGATGATCTCGTTGTTCATGTCCATCCACTCAAAGATGGCCTGCCGGCCCTGGAACCCGGTCTGCCGGCATTCCCCGCAGCCAACCCCCTTGTAAAACTTCTCGCTTTGCGGATAACCCAGCCTCTTCTTCAGGGCCGAGGCGGCGGCCGAATTGTCCTCCGTTTTGCAGTGGGTGCAGAGCAGGCGCACCAAGCGTTGCGCCAGGACCGCTTCGAGCGAGGAGGCCACCAAATAAGGCTCCACATGCATGTCCACCAGCCGGTTTAAGGCGCCGGGGGCGTCGTTGGTGTGCAAAGTCGAGAACACCAAGTGGCCGGTCAGCGATGCCTGCACGGCAATCTGCGCCGTCTCATCATCGCGTATTTCACCCACCAGCACCACGTCCGGGTCGTGCCGCAATATCGAGCGCAGCCCGCGGGCGAAGGTCAGGCCCGCCTTTTCATTGACTTGTATCTGGTTGACCCCCTTCATCTGGTACTCAACCGGGTCTTCAATGGTGATGATCTTGTTCTCCACATTGTTGATTTCGTTCAGCGCCGTGTAAAGCGTCGTCGTCTTGCCGCTGCCGGTCGGCCCGGTGACCAGGATGATGCCGTGGGGCAGTTGGAGGATGCGATTGAAGGAAGCGACTTCGTTGGGACCCATCCCCAATTCGGCCATGCCCATCAGCGTCCCCTTCTGGCGCAGCAAGCGCAGCACCACCGCTTCGCCGTGGATCATCGGGATGATGGAGACGCGGACGTCCACTTCGTTGTTGGCGAGAACCAGTTTGATCGCGCCGTCCTGCGGCAGCCGCTTCTCGGCGATGTTGAGATGGCTCAGAATCTTGAGACGCGAAACGATGGCCGGCTGGAAACGCTTGATTTGCATCGGCACCGGCACTTCCTGCAGCACGCCGTCAATGCGGTATCGGATGCGGAATTCCTCCTCGAACGGCTCCAGGTGGATGTCGGAAGCGCGCAATTCGATGGCGTCGGTGAAAACCTGGTTCACGAACTTGATGATCGAAGCGTCCTCGGCGGCGGCCTCCAGGTCGGCGTTCTCATCGCCCGCCTCGTCCACCACCAGCAGCGGCGCGTCTTCGTCCAAAGTGTCAATCGTGTCCGCGCCGACGCCCAGGCGCGTTTTCATCTCGCGCCGGATCGCTTCGGCGGGAGCGAGCACCGGCTGAATTTTCAGGCCGGTCAGGGTCTTCAGAGTGTCCAGTCCCTGCGTGGCGAACAGGCGGCTGGTGGCCACCTGAACCACGCCGTTGAGCCTCTGCAACGGGAGCAGCTCCTCCTTGGTCAGCACCCGGGCCGGGAAGAGGGAAAGCAGCTCCTTGTCCGGCTCGATGTTGTCCAGCGTCGTGTAACTCAAATGGTATTCATTGGCCAGCCAGCGGAGCACATGGTCCTCCGACTGCACCAGTTCGGGATGCCCCTTGGCGGCCTGGCCGGAGAGGATGCTGGCATCGGCCACCGACAACTGTTTGGCTTCGACCATCCGCTCCAGCAATTTCGCCGGGGATGTCTCCGCCGCTGCTGCTGTTTGACTTTCCTTCATATTTGCTTTGCTCTGTCTTTCTTAGTTGACTCGCGGCGGCGTCCCGCCCGGAGCGCCGCCGCGTTCTCAATCCGACCGCCGGCCCAAGCCGCCGATGCGGATTCAGTGATTTAAAGTTACTTACCTCAACACGCCTTTTATAGTGAGATAGGCCTCCTGCCGCGCGGTCAACAACAGGCGCAGATCATCCTGCGCTTTCAGGTAAGCGGCTTGATTGTCGTTATGCTCCTTGAGGACCTTGGCAATATCCGCCTTGATTGCCGGCGTCGGGGCCTTGTCGTCATAATCCTTTTGCAGCGCGGCCATCGCGTCGCTCGTTGTAGTTGTGGTGGTTGTGGTGTCAGTGCCGACGCCGCCGCCGTTTCGACGGCCGCCACCAGGGCCGCCGCCGCGATTGTTGACATTGGGGTTCGCGAGGGTCCGCGCGGCTGTCACTGCGGCGATCCGGTTGGAAATGGCGCTCCATTCGCCATCATCCACCACCGCCATGTCTTGGCGATACGTGTCGTACTGGACCGCTCCTCCTCCCCCTCTTCCAAATCCGCCGCCGCCGCCCATGCCACCGCCACCGCCGCCAGCGCCGCCACCGCCGCCAAAGCCGCCGCCGCCGCCGCCGGCCAACAACGTCGCCGCTCCCAATCCCAACGCGGCCACAAAGCCGGCCAGGATCAATGATCTCTTCATTATGCTCATAACTTCCATTGCATTAAGGGTTGTTCGATTCGGAAGCGGATATTTCACGCCGCCGAATGCGAAACAGCATTTCACTGAGGCATTTAGCGTGCCAAGTCAGTTCAAGGCCGTTTTACCAGCAAAACACCAATTTTTCTGCTGAACGCAATGTCCTAGACGCGCAAACCTTGCGCAAAGTTGCGCAAAAAGTGCGCGCCTGGGCAGAATCGCCGTTTCCCGGCGCCTTCCCCGCGGAAAGTTCGGCCCGGCAGGAGTTGCCCTGCCCGGCGCAGGTCACTCGCGGGTGGCGGTTTCCCGTTCTTAATCTTAATCCCGGCGCTTACTTCAGATGGCGCAACGCGTCCCGCACCTGGGCGGCTTTCTCGTAATCCTCGTTCTTGACAGCTTCGTTGAGGGCGCTTTCCAGGCGCTGGCGCGGGGTCAGCGGCCGTTTGGCCTGGATTTCCTGCAACCAGGCTTCCAGCGATTGAATCTCGCCGCTTTGCTCCATCAAGTCCGTCCGGTCGTGTTCGCGGTAAAACTGCCGCAACTCCTCCAGGCCGCTGTCCACCAGTTGCACCACCTGATCGTAGCGGTTGGCCTTGAGGGCGAGGGCGCCGCGGGCGCGAATCCGCATCATCAACAGTTGCGGGCGAAACTGTTGCAGCGCCCAGGCCATCTCCTCCGACCCGGCGTGCTGCTGCACAAAATCGAACACCTTCAGGTTCCGCTCCGTGTCGCGCAACACCGCGTCGAACTCCTCCAATTGGAACAGGCAAATGTAACGGTGATGATACTGCAGCGCCTCCTGCTGCAGCCGCCCGCAATCCTCCGGCGTCAGACGGTAACTCATTTCATCCCCGCGCCGCTCCTTTTGAAATTTCTCCATTTGCGCATGGTAATACTCCAGCAGCGATTCCCGCCCGTGGGGACGCTTGCCGTCCGGCCGGCCCTGCGCGTTCATTTGCAACAGGCCCAGGTCCACGCGAAGCTGTATTTTCTCCACGCCGTCCCTGCCCAGGAATTTCCGCACCACAAGCTGGCCCGGCTGGTAGTCCCATTGTTCCAGCAGCGGTGAAATGTCAAAGCTCATTGCGCCAATATGAACCCGCCCGCCTTCCAAGTCAATGCGGATGAGGATTGGACCATCCATTCCTAATCATAAGCTCAATCTCCAATTCCAAACCGACATATTGGAGTCCGCAGCCAAGCGCCGTAGGCGCGGCATCTTTGTAGAAGCCCCGAACCAACCCCGCAAAGCCCCGTAGGGGCGGCTCTTCGTTGAACAAAGATTCCGCTCCTACGGAGCTGGAAATTCTCTTTCGGTTTGATTCTACAAAGATGCCGCGCCTACGGCGCTTGGCCTCAGACGATAACATGTTGGTTTGAAATTCGGGATGAAGATCAACATCAGCATTAAGATTCAGAGGTAGAATCCCCCGGCCCGCCGCGGCTCGCATGTTGATAGCTTTCTATCAAATCCTTGATCTGCCGCGCGTCCGCCTTGGTGTGGCCGTGGCTTTCCATCGGATCGCTCCCCCCGCTGGATTCGATCAGAATCCGCGACCAGAGAATTCCCGTCTTGATGTGAATGGAGGCGACTTTCGATATGGTAATGCTCATTTCGTCCACGTTGAACCAACTCCTCTTGCGGCGCATGACCGATTTGTCCGTCACTTCGATGACGGTGGGAAACAAAAAATTGCCGCGGGTCCAGCGGCTGGCGTGAAAAATGTCGGATGGCATGGCGGCAGTGTAATCGGGAACCTTTGCTATTTCAACTTCCGCAACGTCGCGCTGGTGGACTGGCCGGGAACGGCCGGCAACAGCACAATGCGCACACCCAGCTTCTCCAGCAGCCGCCGCTCGTCCTGGTTGATCGTGTCCAGCGTGTAATCCCCGCCTTTGGCATAAATGTCGGGCAGGACGGTCTCCAGAAAATGGCGCGCGTCCAATTCGGGAAAGACAAACACGCCGTCCACCGATTCCAGCGCCGCGATCACTCCGGCCCGGTCGCCCTCGCGGTTGATCGGGCGTCCGGGGCCTTTGAGCTGGCGGACCTGGGCGTCGCTGGTCAGCCCGACCAGCAGCGCGTCGCCCAAGCCGCGCGCCTGCTGCAAATAACTCACATGGCCCAGGTGCAACAGGTCAAAACACCCGTTGGTCGCCACCAATTTCCGTCCCTGCCGCCGCTGTTCCTCCCGCCAGCCGGGCAGGGCGGCGGCGGACAGAATTTTTCTCGCGAAATCCATCGCGCCGATGGTGGCCCCGGCGGCGCCCGCTGGCAATGACCGATTCGCCCCCCGGCAACCCCAACGGAGTGTTGGAGTGATGGAGTATTGGGATCCGGAACTCCGCCACTGCATCACTCCATCACTCCACCACTCGATCACTCCATCACTCCACCACTCGATCACTCCATCACTCCACCACTCCATTTCCCTTCAACAGCGGCTTGTTTTTTTCCCGGCCGGGCTTAATCTGGAAACATGAAGAGCGACGTATTACCCGTGGAAATCCGCGGGATGGTGCCGGCCAACAGCGGGTGGGCCATTTTTGTGGGCAATCCGCAGAAGGTTTTTATCATCCAAGTGGAGCGCAACATCGGCACCGCCATCAGCATGTACTTGCGCGAAATCCCCAATGAGCGCCCCCTCACCCACGACCTTATCAACAATATCTTCAAGGGCTTCAGCATCACCATCGAGCGGGTCGTCATCACCGAACTCAAAAACTCCACCTACTACGCCCGCCTCATCCTCCTCCAGGAAAACGAACTGGGCCGCAAAATCGTGGAAATTGACGCCCGCCCCAGCGATTGCCTCGCCCTGGCCACCTCCCAGAAAAGCAAAATCTACGTCGCCGCCTCCCTCTTCGAGCAGGTCGAAGACATGACGATGTACCTGGACCAGATCAACGAAAGCCGCGGCGAATCCGGCGAACCGGAGTAAGCCGGCCCCCCCTTCATGCCCCCCTCCGCCATCCCGGATTCCCCCGTCCTCCTGGTTTGCGGCGAGGACGAATTTGCTGTCAAGCAGCGCGCCCGCGAAGTGTTCCGCCACTGGAGCCAAAAGCTGGGCGGCATGGACCACGAACTCATTGACGCCTCCGTCAACAATAGCGCCGAAGCCCTCAAGGCCCTCGCCCAATTGCGCGAGGCCCTTCAAACCCTCCCTTTTTTCGGCGGCGCAAAAGTCGTCTGGCTCCAAAACTGCAATTTCCTCGGCGAGGAACGAACCGCGACCGCCGCCGCCGTCACCGAAGCCCTGGCGGACCTGGCCCAGGAACTCAAATCCTTCCGCTGGGACAATGTGCGCCTCCTGGTCAGCGCCGGCAAAGTGGACAAGCGGAAATCCTTTTTCAAAGCCCTCGAAAAAACCGGCCCGGTCGAATCTTTCGCCGGCTGGTCCGAAAACGAAGACGAATGGCGCGAGGAAGCCGCCGCCCTGGTCCGGCGCGCCTTGCGCGAGACCGGGCAGGAAATCTCCGACGAGGCCCTCGCCCAACTCATCACCTTCGTCGGCCCGCGGGCCCGCCTCTTGAGCAGCGAGGTGGAAAAGCTCGTGCTCTATGCCGGCGCGCGCCCGCGCATCGAAGCCGCCGATGTCGCCGCCGTCGTCACCCGCAACAAAAACGCCCGCGCTTTTGCCCTGGGCGACGCCCTGGGCGAACGCGACCTGGCCAAAGTCCTGCGCTGTCTGGACCAGGAATTTTGGGAAATCCGGCGCGACAGCAAACGCAACGAAATCGGCCTGCTTTACGGTTTGATTTCTAAAGTGCGCGCGCTGCTCCTGGTCAAGGAAATGCAGGCGCAAAAGTGGCTCAAGCCGGAAACCGAATTCCCACGGTTCAAAGCACAGTTGGCCCGCGTCCCCTCCGGCGCGCTGCCGGAAGACCGGAAACACAATCCCATTGCGATCAACCCCTACGTTCTCTTTCGCGCCCTGGGGCAATCCGCCCATTACACCCAGCCCGAACTGATCCAAGCCATGGACCTCCTGCTCGAATGCAACCTGAAACTCATCTCCCGCAACCTGGACCCCTCCCTCCTCCTCCAACAAACCCTCATCCAAATCGTCGGCCGCCCCGCCGCATCCCGCGCCGCCGCTTGACACCCCGGGCCGCGCGCCCGATATATTGAATGGAATGTCGCTGACATGGATCATTCATCAGCCAATTTGAAAGTGGCGGTCTTTGACCGGACGGTATGCGTCCAGGTCAGCGGGCGGGCGGATTTCACCTGCACGGTGGACCTGAAAAGACTGATCACCGAATTGTGGGAGCGCGGCTACGCCCATTTCATCTTTGACCTGCGCGCCTGCCGGAACATGGACAGCACGTTCTTGGGCGTCTTGACCGACATTAGCCTTCAACTTTCCAACGGCGCGGGCCAGTCTCATCCCCTCGAACTCCTCAACGCCAACCCGCGCATCACCGAGACCCTGGAGAGCTTGGGGGTGGCCCACCTCTTCCAAATTTGCGCTTCCGACGCCCCCTTGTCCGACAAATTCGAGCCACTATCCCAAGGCGCGCCCGCCAGCCCGGTGGAACTGGCGCGGACCTGTCTGAAAGCCCACCAGACCCTGATTGCGCTCAACCCGGAAAACGCCCAACGCTTCAAAGACGTTGCCCAATTCATGGCCGAAGACCTCCGCCGCCTCGAAATCGGCCAGAACAGGTGAAGGAGCTTGTGCTGGGGGTATCCTAATTATGTCCTAATTATGTTGTTGTAGTGTCGAACCTTGAGTGCCTGGCCCGCATTCCCGCCGAGAGGCGTGGCATTATAGTGCTGTTGTTGCGCAGACATACACCCGCCCGCCGAAATCCCGCCGAAATCCCTGTCGAAATCCCTTGCACGTCCGCCTCTGAATGGTGACAATGAGCCGTGTCCGCTTTGCGTTTATCCTCACCGCCGTGTGGCAGGTTGAGCATGGGGGAGCAGTTGGAAGCCGTGGTGTCCGGCAACCTCCAGTGCGCTACCCGCGTCCTCGAGTCCCTCCCCCAAAAAGAACTTACCGGTCAGTTATGAATCGCGAGGCTCCTCAGAACGACATGCCGCTGGCTGCCCTGCTGAAAGCCGCTGCCGAGAACATGACTGCGAATCTTCGTCGGCGACTCGTGACGCATCCGGGTGAACTGGGAACCGCTCGCGAGCAAATTATTCGCGAATTCCTCGCTTCGCATTTGCCCAAGAGGTTTGAGGTATCCACAGGATTCGCCTTCGATTGCACGGGCGCCGTGAGCCGACAGCTCGACATCGTGATTTTTGATGCTTCTGTGTGCCCCCGTTTTGAAATTCCGGGCGGCAAGTGTCTTTTCCCCTGTGAAGCAATTGTTGCGGTTGGCCAAGTGAAATCATCCGTGACATCACAACAGCAGTTCAAAGATGCTCTGGACAACCTCCGTTCGGTGAAGGCGCTGGACCGTTCGGCCAATGGCACGGCTTTCGATTCTCACTTTGATGAGGCGCTTAAGCCCTCCGAGAACCACTTGCATCAAGTCTTCACTTTCCTTTTGATTACTGGAAACGCCATGAGTCCCGAAATACTCGGGCAAACGCTGCTTGAATATGCTTTTGAAATTCCTGTCCAGCATCTCCCAAACGTGGTTCTTGCATTGGACCGTTATTTGATCACCTACTGTTGCGACGGTGGCGTTTGCCCCAATCCGATGGACGCTCGCGGAGTGGCGATTCAATCCTCTGTAAATTCATCGGAGGCTTTTCTCAGATTTTACCTGCTCCTCGGACGGGCACTTGATGTTACACGAACATCATCACTGCCGTATTGGGAATATCTTGCCCATTATCATAGCATACCCGCGAATGTCATATATTCGACTGTTGACACTCCCCCACCGCATCTTGGCAGATGGACGGAAGGAGGCGCGTAATGTTGCTTCAGTGTTTGCATTGGCTGCGTGCGCAGTTGGACAGCTTTTGTCCAACCAGTCGTGATACATTTGGGCAGATTGAATTAGAATTATGAGCGACAATTCGAAAATTGAATGGACGGATGCAACTTGGAACCCTGTCCGTGGGTGCTCGAAGGTCAGCCCCGGCTGCCTCCATTGCTACGCGGAGACGTTTGCTGAACGGTTTCGAGGTGTCCCAGGCCATCCCTTTGAGTTCGGCTTCGATTTGCGGCTGGTGCCCGAAAAGCTGGGCGACCCAATTCGATGGTCAAAGCCCAAGAAAGTCTTCGTCAACTCCATGAGCGATCTTTTTCACGAGGGCGTCCCGGACGAATACATCGAGCAAGTTTGCCGGGTGATGATGTCCGCGAACTGGCACACATACCAGATTCTCACCAAGCGTGCAGACCGCATGGCTGGTTTGCTGCAAGACAAACTCCGCAAGGTGGCTGATGCTTCCCACATCTGGTGGGGTGTCAGTGTGGAGAACCGCGCACACGGTTTGCCCCGTGTCGAGAAATTGCGAATCGCAAGACCAACGGTTGCTTTCCTCTCAATAGAGCCTCTCCTGGAAGACCTCGGCAAATTCGACCTTCATGGTATTCATTGGGTGATTGTTGGTGGGGAGAGCGGCGCTGGTGCGCGTCCGATGGATCCCAAATGGGTACGCAACATCCGCAGACAATGCCGGCAGGTGGGTGTCCCCTTCTTCTTCAAGCAGTGGGGTGGTGTCCGCAAAAGCGAGACCGGTCGCCGGCTCGACGGCAAGACGTACGACGAATTTCCTGATGTTATCGAGCCGCAGGCACTGGATATCGGGCAGCGGCAGTTGTTGCTTCGTGAGGTTGAGGCGCAATACCGCGTGGAGGTCCGAAAATGAATGGGGACAGCCTGTATGACGGGCGCGAGCAAACACTTGTAAAACACTTCATCCTTCGGAACTATTTGCTCCGGTTGGCGCTAATCGTTGGGCCTTGGAGCAAGGCAATCAACTACATTGATTGCTTTTCAGGTCCCTGGAATGTGCGCGGTGAGAATTACGAGGATAGTTCCTTTGGTATCGCCATCACCGAACTTAGGAAAGCACGTCAGAAACTTGCCGAGCGTTCGATCCATCTCAAATTGCGCTGTTTCTTCCTGGAGAACGACCCATCGGCATACGCCAAACTTGACACATTCGCGCAGACAATCAGCGATATCGAGATCGAAACAAGGAAGAAGCGGTTGGAAAATGCGGTCAGTGACATTCTATCCTTTCACCGCCGGGCGTCGGCAGCTTTCCCATTTGTATTGATTGACCCAACGGGCTGGACCGGTTTTCCTCTTGATGTCATCCTGCCTTTGCTTCAACTCAAACCGGGCGAGGTGTTAATCAACTACATGACTTGGCACGCCAGGCGGTTCATTGAATCGGAACAAGAGCGGCATAATTTCGATTCTCTTTACGGAGATGCAAGCTGGCGCGGCGAACTTGCCGGCTTGAGCGGTGACCATCGGGATGATGCGATGGTGCGCCTATACGCACAGCGCGTTCAGAAAGCTGGCGGATATTCCTTTATCTGCTACACCCCGGTGCTTCACCGGGAGGACGACACCACTCATTTCCATCTAATTTATGCGTCGCGCAACGAGAAGGGCGTAGAGGTATTCAAAGAGGCAGAGCGTCGCGCGGTGGATGTGATGGAGCAAAAACGGGCCCAAGCCCAGCAAACCAAGCGAACCGCAGGTGGTCAGTCCTTGCTGTTTGGCGCCGAAGAAATGCATGACCCGGGATATTATTCTAAACTGCGTGCGCTTTATCTTGATCGGGCCAGGCGCAAGGTTCAGGAAGTACTGGAGGGTCAAAACTCCCTGAGCTACGACGATGCGTGGCGCTTGGCGATGAAGCATCCGCTTGTTTGGGAGCGAGACTTGAAGGACTGGATTGCTCGTTGGCGGAAAGAGGGGCGGTTGGAGATTGGCGGACTATCTCCGAAAGAAGATCCCAAGCGAGGCAAGAGGACTTTGCTTAAGTGGCATTGATTCGCGCTCATCCGCGTCAATCCGCGTCATCTGCCGGCAGAAAATTCCAGCTCTTTTCCCATCCGTGCCATCCCCGGCTCAGTTCCTTTGGCTGCAACTGTCCGCGCTCCATGATCTCAGTTCGCTCCTGTCCAAATTCCGTTCCCACCTTATTGAACTGCGGTAAAGCCTTCGTTGCCTTCGCGTCCTTCTGTTCAAATACAGCGGTTAAATTCAGGGTTGGCCGGGAGGCATGCCCCGGCCGCCGCCCATGCGCTTCATCATCTCCTGCTGCATCAGCGTCATCATGTTGTCGTATTTCTTGAAATCGGCAGGCGGTTCAAATTGAGCGGCGTCGGGCTTGTCAAATTTCACGTCCTTGAACAGCATTGTCGTTGTCCGGCCGCCCTCGCTCGTCTCAATCTTGACCGGGAAATTCTTCAGATCGGTCGCATTCCATACCGTGGAGACGTAGGCTTTTCCCGTTGCGTCGGTGACGACGACTTTGTTTTTGACGCATGCGTGGCCGTCCACCGTTTCCTTGCCCTGTTCCGTGGATTCGCTCTTGAAATCAGACGCCGGTTTGGCCGCGTTCGTATCGGTTATCGGATTTTCCACATAAGCCTGCAGGCCGGGATAAATGAGGATGGTCATCTTCTTGTCGGGACGGGAGATGGTGATCATTTTATCCATGCCCATCTGCTTCATTTGCGCGGCGGTTTGCGGGGTCATGTTGCCGCCTTTCATCTCCGTCATATCCATCTCGAAACGGGTCTTGCCGTCCAGACATGCGATTTTGCCCGGAATGACGTTCCCGGCGCCTCCGGCACCGCCGCCGCCCTGCATTTCGAGGGTGGCGGAGTAGGACATGTTTGTCCCAAAAATCTTGGCCATGGGGCCGCCGAAGCTCGGGGCGGTTGGCGGACCGCCCATGCCGCCGCGCATGCCGGGTTGCGCGTGGGCGGGAATGAGGATGAGAGACAAAACTGCGGCGGTGAGAACTGGGATATATTTTTTCATGTTGGGTTGATCGCTTATGTATGGTTAAATTGCAGACGCCCCGCCCGGACGGCAAGCAAAAAGACAGCAAGAAGAACACCCCGCCGTGGATGGCAGGGCGAGACTCTGTTGAGCCGTGATGGTCAGAGGTCAGAGGTCAGAGGTCAGATCGAGTCACGGCTCGACGGAGTCAATCTGCAATCCGCAATCCGCAATCCGCAATCATGGACAGTGCCAGGCGGGACGCCTGCCACAGCGACCGGCCTCTGGCCCTGTAAAGCCTACGGCCCGGAGGGGACGGTCGCGCTCCCCAATCTGCAATCCGCAATCCGCGATTTGCAATCGAGTCTCGCCCTGCCTTCAGCCGCCGTCACTATTTCGACGCACGGGCTTGACAAAAATTAGAGTCTATGATTAAATGGTCAGCGTGAGGCACGAAGGCACAGTCAACGGGCGCAGCCGGAACGAGGCGGCCGGGTCCATTGCGGAGGACGGATGGCGGAAAGGGGATGGCCGCGAAAAGGCGCAGAAGGCTCAAAAAGAGAAGTTTTTTTGCGCTCTTTGTGCGGTTAAAGTTCATGGCGGATGGGGCATTGCGGATTTCACCGCAAAGAGCGGCGTCTTTCTCATCTGCGTCCATCTGCGTCATCAGCGGGCCAATGCCTTTTCACTAATATGCGGTCGATCCGCCCCGGCTTTTGGAAGCGACAAAATGGCACACTTCGGTGAATACTCTACCAAATCACTGTTCATTAAAATGCCCCTGCGACGGCGGTTTCTTGGGTGTTTTGCGCCTTTTTGCGGCAAAACATCCTAAGTCATTATCCATGAACAAGTTACAACTTAAATCGCGTATTTTCAATTAAGGTCAATTAAGCCTAATTAAGCCTAATTAAGCCTAATTAAGGTTAATTAAGGCTGTTTTTGATGACTCAAACATGGCACAGAATGACGCAATCATTACCAAAATGGTCAGGATTTGCAGACCGTGCCGCAGATTTCCAAATCTGCCGTGGCGCAGGCTTCCAAGCCTGCCGGACTTCAAGAAACCCGCCTATTCCCGAACCGTCCCGGCCCTGCCGATTTGGAAATCGGCGGCACAGGTCAAGGCCTCGACAAAATGAAGACCCACCCTCCCCTCTCTTTAGCACAGGGCGGCGGCTTGACGCCGGCTTTGGGGGCGGTTATCGTTGCTTATGTGCGGGGAGCTTGTCGCCCAAAGGCGGCGGCTGAGAGTTTTGCTGTGCAAATGACCCGTTGAACCTGATCCAGGTAATGCTGGCGAAGGGAAGTCATTTCTCCGGGCTTTTCTCCGCCTCGAAAGTTGAACATGAATGCGCCAAAAGGACTGTCCAAACAACAGCGGAACGGGTCCCCGCTCCGTTCCAAGAAAATCTATCTGCCCGGCCGCCTCCACCCCGATCTTCGCGTTCCGTTCCGCCAAGTCACCCTCAGCCCTACCCAATCCTTCGACGGCAGAACCGGGGCCAATGAGCCGGTCCGCGTCTATGATTGCAGCGGCCCGTGGGGAGACGAGTCGTTTCACGGCGACGCCGAACACGGCCTGCCCCCGTTGCGCCGCGACTGGGTTCTGCGGCGCGGCGATGTGGAAGAAGTCCCCAAGCCCTCGCTCACGGTGGGGGATCGGCGCATAGCGCCGGCGCTGCAATTACCGCCGCTTCGCGCCCGGCCCGGCCGGGTGGTCACGCAATTGAGCTACGCCCGCCAGGGCATCATCACGCCGGAAATGGAATACGCCGCCATCCGCGAAAACATGGGGCGCGAATTCACCGCCTCCAAAACGCCGGGCCAAAACCCGCTTCTGTTCCAGCATCCCGGCCAGTCCTTCGGCGCCGCCATCCCGCGGGAAATCACCCCCGAATTTGTCCGCGCCGAAGTGGCGCGCGGGCGGGCGATCATTCCGTGCAACATCAACCACCCGGAACTGGAGCCGATGATCGTCGGCCGCAATTTCCTGGTCAAGATCAACGCCAACATCGGCAACTCCGCCGTCGCCTCCTCCATTGAAGAGGAGGTGGAAAAGATGCGTTGGGCGATCCTGTGGGGCGCCGACACCGTGATGGACTTGTCCACCGGCAACAACATCCACGCCACCCGCGAGTGGATTCTGCGCAACTCGCCCGTCCCCATCGGCACCGTGCCCATTTATCAGGCCCTGGAAAAAGTCGGCGGCAAAGCCGAGGAACTGACCTGGGAAATTTTTCGCGACACCCTCATCGAACAATGCGAGCAGGGCGTGGATTACTTCACCATTCATGCCGGCGTCCTGCTCCGGTTCATCCCCCTGACCGCGCGGCGCGCCACCGGCATTGTCAGCCGCGGCGGCTCCATCCTGGCCAAATGGTGCCTGGCCCATCACCGGGAAAATTTCTGCTTCACGCACTGGGACGAAATTTGCGAGATCATGGCCGCCTACGACGTGAGTTTTTCCATCGGCGACGGCCTGCGTCCCGGCTCGATTGCGGACGCCAACGACGAGGCGCAATTCGCCGAATTGGAGACGCAAGGCGGCCTGACCGCGCGGGCTTGGGCGCGCGGCGTGCAAGTCATGAACGAAGGCCCCGGCCACATTCCCATGCACCTCATTCAGGAGAACATGGCCAAACAACTCGAATGGTGCCACGAAGCCCCGTTCTACACCCTCGGCCCCCTGACCACCGACATCGCGCCCGGCTACGACCACATCACCAGCGCCATTGGCGCGGCCATGATCGGATGGTATGGCTGCGCCCTGCTTTGCTACGTCACGCCCAAGGAACACCTCGGCCTGCCCGACAAGGACGATGTCAAAGCCGGCGTGATCGCCTACAAAATCGCCGCCCACGCCGCCGATCTGGCCAAGGGCCATCCCGGCGCGCAATACCGCGACAACGCCCTGAGCAAGGCCCGCTTCGAATTCCGCTGGGAAGACCAGTTCAACCTCTCGCTCGATCCGGAGACCGCCCGTGATTTTCACGACGAGACCCTGCCGCAGGAAGGGGCCAAGACCGCCCATTTTTGCAGCATGTGCGGCCCCCATTTTTGCAGCATGAAGATCACCGAGGACGTGCGCAAATACGCCGCCGAGCAAGGCATCGCGGCGGAAGAGGCGCTGAAAAAAGGGATGGAGGAAAAGTCCCGCGAGTTCGCGGAGAAGGGAAACGAGCTTTACACGAAGGCGTGACAATCGCAGCCAGTCCGCGATAGACAGAAGAAACCCGCAAGGCTATTATAGAACCATGAGTGCCACCAAAGTTGCCATTACAATGGATGAAACCCTTTTGCAGCGATTGGACAGGCTTGTCAAAACCCGGTCGTTCCGCAGTCGCAGTCAAGGCGTTCAGGAAGCTGTGTCCGAAAAAATCAGCCGCATGGACAAGAGGGCGCTCGCGCGCGAGTGCGCCAAGCTCGACCGCAAGTCCGAGCAGGCGATGGCCGATGAAGGACTTGCCACCGAGATCTCCACATGGCCCAAATATTGAGAGGCGATATTGTTTTGGCCGACCTCGATCCGACCAAGGGACACGAGCAAGCCGGTCAACGCCCGGTGCTGATCTTGAGCAACGATCTTTTCAACCAGCGTTCCGGCACGGTGATTGCAATGGCACTGACCAGCCAGCCGCAACGCGCGGGATTTCCCCTCACGCTCGAATTGGACGATGCGAACCTGCCGAAAAAATCCCGGGTGAAAATCAGCCAGATTCGAACGCTGTCAGTGGAGCGATTGAGCCGGAAAATCGGACGGGCCAAACCGGAGGACTTGGAACTCGCAATCACGGGACTCAATCAAATCGTTGCTCAATAATGAGGACCAGTTTAACCTGTCGCTCGATCTGGAGACCGCCCGCGACCTCTTGCAAGCCGCGCGCTGGCAGATCACCCGCGACTGGTGGAATTTCCAGCGCCCGAAGGATGTGCTTTGCACGCCGGAAGAATTGATGGAAAACGACAGTGAGCAAAACGCCTGACATTCAGCCCACCAAAGCCACAGGCGACTTGGTCCTCCAAGAAGTGTGGCGCGCCAAAGACACCCTTTCTGCGCAGTATGGCCACGACTTGGGCATACTGTTTGCCGAGACGCGCAAGCGCGAGAAACTCTCCGGTCATCCGCTCGTCAATCCGCCCCATAACCGGGTCAAGGTGGCGATTGCGGCGGAAGCAAGGGGGAAGAAATGAACGAACGGCAAAGAGTTGCAACATGGGTTTTTGCGGGAGCAATTGCGGCAAGTATCCTCTTCGCTCCGTGGGAAAAATCAATCAATACACCTGATGCGGGCCATGTAACGGGGCAAGATATTCAATCGGAGATTTGGGAACCTCCCCAAAGGCAAAACAACGAACTGTTTGCAATTCAACTCAGAACGGGCGTGTTGATCATGGAGTGGGCTGCCGCCTGCTTAATTTACGGCGCGGTATTTATCGCCTTGTCCGGCAAAAAACAGAAGCCGCCAGATGAGCATTTAGAAAATCAAAATCTTGAACCACAGGAACTAAAATGAGAGGATATTTTAAAGTAAAGTTCACTTCGACAAGAAAGCCTGGATTTCGCGGCCAACCAGGTCAAGCTGGCAATATGGATCGGCAACCGTGGGGGCTGATAGTAGATGAAATCGCGAGGCGAGGAATTGAAGAGGTTGAACGAGTACGCCACGATGACGCGGAACCTGCAAATAAAAAGCAGCTTACCCATGCCGAAACGCTCGACCTATGGAAGGCTGTTGAAAGGAAAAGGAATTCAAATTAGGACGCTACCCCCAAGCGCCGCAAGACCTGAAACATTCGTCCACCTTTCATGATTCAGCCCGAACAACTGGTCGGAGACGAATGGGCCGAGTGGTATCGGCTCACCCCGGCTCAACGCTGGCTGGAAAGCGAAAAGCTCTGGCAAACCTATCTCGCCCTCGGAGGCTCCCTTGATCCCGAACCCGATACTCAAAGTCCTTTCTTCGATCCGCGCGCACCGCGTCCGCGCCCTCCTCATGGGCGGACAGGCCTGCGTGTTCTACGGCGCGGCCGAGTTTAGCCGCGACACGGACCTGGCCATTATGGCGGATGCGGCCAATTTTGGCCGGTTGCGCTGGGCGCTGGACGCTTTGCAAGCCGAAGTCATTGCCGTCCCGCCCTTCGAGTTGCAGTATCTGCGGCGCGGCCACGCCATTCACTTCCGTTGCCGGCATCCTGAAGCGTTGCGGATGCGCGTGGATGTCATGGCGCGGATGCGCGGCGTGGATGCCTTTCCCAAACTCTGGAAACGCCGCGCCACAATTCAACTTTCCGACGGCACACTTTGCCAACTGCTTTCCTTGCCCGATCTGGTGCGAGCCAAGAAAACTCAGCGCGACAAGGACTGGCCGATGATCCGCCGTTTGGTCGAGGCGCATTATTTTCAGAACCGCGCCAAACCCAATCCGGCGCAAATCCGCTTCTGGCTTCAAGAACTCCGCACGCCGGAACTGCTCCTGGAACTCGCCCAGCGCCACACGGCGGCCTGCCGCCGTTTGGTCCCGGCGCGACCCCTGCTTGCCCATGCCGCGCTCGGAAAGGCCGGGGAATTGGCACGCGAGTTGATCGCCGAGGAATCCGCCGAACGCGGCCGGGACCGGCGTTATTGGTTGCCGTTGCGCGCGGAATTGGAGAAACTGCGCCACGCCGTATAAAAATCATCTTATGCCAATATACGAATTCGCATGTCCCAAATGCCGGAAGATTTTCAACTTCCTGTCCAAGAAGGTCGCGCCGGACAGCCGCCCTTCCTGCCCCAAATGCGGCCATCGCAAAATGACCCGGCAGGTCAGCGCCTTCGCCCATCCCCGCGGCCTCAAGGAGCCGTCCCCCGCCGCCGCTGACGCCGATCCAGCCGGCGGCCCGCCCATGCCCGACCCGGAGGACCCGCGCATGATGCGCGCCATGGCCGAAATGGAACGGGACATGGAACACCTGGACGAAAACAACCCGCGCCACATGGCCCTGATGATGAAAAAGATGAAGGACCTCATGCCCGCCGGCAGCGTGCCCAAGGAATTTGATGTCGCCATCAAGCGCCTGGAAGCCGGCGAAGACCCCGAAAAGATCGAGGAAGACATGGGCGACGTCCTGGGCGGCATGATGGGCGGCGATGAAGACGGCCCCGGCGCGCCCGGCGGCGGTTACTCCCACGACAGCGGCCTCTACGACATGTAGCCCAAGCTTATGATTCAGGAACTAACGCTGAAGAATTTTAAGAGTTTCGGCGCCCCGCCAACGCCGCCTGCCGGATCGGTGGCGAACCAGCAGGATTGGGCCGGGGAAAAAATCAAATTGGGCGGCTTGAGCCTGATCATCGGCACCAACGCCAGCGGCAAGAGCAACATCCGGGACGCGCTCCGTCTTATCCATGGAATTTCACGCGGCTACACTTTGGCCGAGATACTCGGAGAAAAATATGGCGAGGGCGGCCAGTTGCAATGGAAGGGCATTCGCGGAGGCGTTCGCGAAATCGTCACCAGGAACGGTCAGCCGGAGAACTCCCAGTTCACCATCGCCATTCGGACTCAATTGGTTCCCGAAGACGGCGGTGGCGAAGCCGAGTATTCAATTACAGTGGATGCGGGCGACAAGAATCGCCCTCCGGCGGTGGCGGAGGAATGGCTCAAATTATCGAAGCGTCAGGACAGGACGTTCGATTGCGGTTTCGGCACGCTTGGCCTATTGGTGTTAGGTGTCCCCAGAAAAGACTCATTTCAAATACCGCACTCACGATTTGACATCCCAGCTTTGACTCAAATGTTGAACATGGTCTTGGAGCCGGATCCTCCAGATGATGAATTCGGAATCGCGAATATCGAAGCGTTCCAAACTGCCCAAGGTGTCAAGCAGGATTGTCAAGCCTTCATCCGGACGATCTCTTCCATGCGGTTCCTTGATCTCGACCCGCAAGCGTTGCGCCGCCCTTCCTTACCTGGCCAAACAAACTTAGGTGACAAGGGAGGGAATCTGTCGTCGGTGCTAAACGCCATTTGCAAGAACCCCACCGGCAAGGAGGCGCTGCTTGCATGGACGCGCGAACTCACGCCCTTAGACGTAAGCGACATCAAATTCCCGGAAGTCAGCCTCGATGGTAAGATTCAGCTTCAGTTGGTGGAAAAAGGCGGGCGCGAGATTTCGGCGGAAAGCGCCAGCGACGGCACGCTTCGTTTTCTTGCCATCGCAGGCGCGATGCTGGGCACCGAACCAGCCCGCTTCTATTTCTTTGAAGAGTTGGAGAACGGCATTCATCCCAATCGCGCCCATTTGCTAATCAACCTTTTGCAGGATGCGGCCCGCAAACGCGGGATACAGGTTGTCGGAACAACCCACTCCCCAGCCCTGCTAAATTATCTGGACGCCCAATCTCTCCGGGACGCCTCGCTCGTCTATCGGGCGGGATCGGTCTCTAAAATCAAGAGTTTCGCGGACATCCCTTCGCTTTCACAAGTAACAGAGGAAACCCGCCCCGGTGAATTATTTGGATCGGGTTGGTTTGAAGATGTGGCCTCCTTCACGGATCCGGACGGTGCGCAATGAGTTACAACGTATTGGTCATCCCCGAGGACTTCACCAAAGACGAGCACATCCTGAAACCTCTGGCAGAGCGGATTCTGCAGGATGCCGGAAAACCGGAGGCCAACATACGCGTGTGCCGCGACCCAAATTTTGGGGGCGTTGGCGAGGCTCTCAAGATCGAACGACTGCGAACTCAGGTCATCGCCAGATATGGCATGGTTGACTTATTTATTCTCATCGTGGACAGAGATGGCAAGCCGGCGCGAGAGAAGGCGGTGGGCAATGTTGAGGAGACCCTCCACAGCGAAATTGCAGGGAAGGGCCGGCGATTTCTGGCCGGTGTTGCCTGGCAGGAGGTGGAGGTTTTCATTTTGGCCGGACACGACCTGCCTTCTGATTGGAGTTGGCGGGAAATCCGCGCCGACCCGGATGTCAAGAACACATATTTCCAAAAACTGGTCGCCGCAAAAAACACATCCTCGCTTCCCCACGACGGCCGAAAAAAGTTGATGGCCGAAGCCATCAAAAATTGGCCTCGCATAAGAAGACTGTGCCCGGAAGACATCGGTAGTCTCCTCGCGAAGCTCGCTGTTCCGTCCCGCCCATGACTGCGGTTGCTCATTCTTCGCGCAGACCCCATCGCGGCGTCATCTCTCCGCGCTTGAAGGCCGGCGTGTTCGCGCTGGCCGGGTCCAACTCGCTGGCGACGACTTATTTTTTCTATTACCTGTATTTTTACACGCAGGACCATTTCGGTTTCAGTCAACTGCAAAACTTCGGGCTGGCGGCGCTGCTGGGGGCGGTCTATGCCGGGTCTGCTTTTTTTGCCGGACGGTTTGCCCAGAGGGCCGGTTACTTCGCCGCGCTTCGGCTGGGCCTGGCCATCATGGTCGCCGCGCTGTGCCCGGGCAGCCATGCGGATGCCTTGTGGGAGGCCCTGGTCTTGATTTTCGTGGCCAATATCGGCATGTCTTTTACCTGGCCTTCCCTGGAAAGCCTGATGAGCGAGGGGGAAACGCGCGCGCGATTGCGCAGCCTGGTCGGCATTTACAATTTCACCTGGGCCGTGACCGGCGGGCTGGCGTATGCCACCGGCGGGGCGATGCAAACACATTGGAGTCCCCGGAGCATGTTTTATGTTCCGGCCGGCTTGCTTTTCCTGGAGCTGGTTTTTTCCTGTTGGCTGGAGAAGCAGGTCAACAACCAGCCGCCCGCGGCGCGGGAGAACCCGCCCCCGGCGCCGGCGCCCGCCGCCCAACGCCGCGCTTCTCCGGTGCCGCCGCGGACCTTTCTAAGAATGGCCTGGCTGGCCAATCCGCTGGCCTACCTGGCCATCAATACTATTGTGGCCACGATCCCCACGCTGGCGCGCCATTTCCATCTCAGCCAGCCCCTGGCCGTCGTGGTTTGCTCCGTCTGGCTTTTCTCCCGCGCGGGGGCGTTCATCCTGCTGTGGCTTTGGCCGGGGTGGCACTACCGGTTTCGTTTCCTGGCCGGCGCGTTTGCCGCGATGATTGTATGTTTCGGCGCCATGCTGCTGGCAACGAGCCTTTGGGTTCTGATCATTGCTCAGGCAGTTTTGGGGTTTTCTTTTGCGTTGATGTACTATTCCTCCCTGTTTTACTCCATGGACGTGGGTGAAACCAAAGGCGAGCACAGCGGCATCCACGAAGCTGTCATTGGCGCCGGCAACTGCGCCGGACCGGGCATTGCCGCCGCCGCCCTGTTCCTTTTTCCCGCCCATCCCGCCAGCGGCACACTGGCCGTCTGTCTGTTGCTGTCCTGCGGTTTGGCCGGCCTGTTCTGGCTGCGCTACAAGCCCGGCGCAACCGCATCCGAATCTTAATTGAGGAACCCGGCTTGGTTTGAGATTAGGATTAAGAGTAAGATTAAGAAGCGGAAACCGCCGCCCAATAGAGTGAAAATTGCCACTGATGATTTTTCGGACGCGGCCCTCGTGCTGGCCGGGCACGGCTCGACTCTCAACGCCGATTCCGCCGCGCCCGCTCGCCGGCACGCCGGGGAATTGCGCCGGCGCGGCATTTTCGCCCACGTCCGCGAGGCCTTCTGGAAACAGGAACCCTTCCTGTCCCAGGCCACGCTCGGCGTTTCCGCGCCGCGCGTTTTCGTCGTGCCGCTGTTCATCAGCGACGGCTTTTTCACCGGCGAAGTCATCCCCCGCGAACTGGGCTTTTGCCGGGCGGGGGAAACTCATTTTTCCCGCGTCCAACGGCGCGGCGGACAGACTTTTTATTACTGCGGCCCCGTGGGAACGCATCCCCGCATGACGGAACTCCTCCTGGCCCGCGCGCGGGACATCGTGGAAAAATTCCCCTTCCCGCGCGCGCCCAAACCGGCGGAGACCGCCCTGTTCATCGCCGGCCACGGCACGGGCCAGAACGAGGATTCCCGCAAATCCATCGAGCGCCAGGTGGAACTCATCCGCGCAAAGAATCTCTTTGCCCAAGTCCGCGCCATTTTCATGGAGGAAGACCCGCGCATCGGCGATTGCTGGCAACTGGCGCAAACGAACAACATCGTCGTCGTTCCCTTCTTCATCAGCGACGGCCAGCATTCCGTCGAAGACATCCCGGTGATGCTCGGCGCGCCGCGGGCGGTTGTGCGCGAGCGGCTAAAGCTGGGCCGGCCGGCCTGGCCCAACCCGGTCGAGCGCGAAGGCAGTCGCCTCTGGTACACCGCCGCCGTCGGCAGCGAACCGCTGATGGCCGACGTCATCCTGGACCGCGTGCGCGAAGCCGCCGCGCTGCCGAAAACTCACGGCAGCCTGGCACGGTAGAAGCGCAACGGGAAATTGGTCCAGCAAGGATCGCAGAAGTAAAACGGACTGCCGCTGGCGCAGGTGTTGGTAAACAGCGGCGTCCAATTCACCAGATCGGCCGAGCCGTCCACGACGATGGCCAGCCCGGAAGGCCCGCTGAGGTTGAACCCGAACTGGTTGGTCAGAAAGCCGAACGAGCCATTGCCGGTGAGTATCAGCGGGGCGCTCAAGGCAACATTCACCGTGGCCACCGCGCTGGTCACGCTGCCGAAAGGACCGGTGACGAGCACCGTGTAATTGCCGGCATTGTTGGTGCTCACGTTGGTTAGCACCAGGGTTGGAAACCCGGCAAGTTGAACCTCGCGGATGCGTTGATTGTCG